>Ga0209208_10010656_pt1 | contig 11896 bp, 5 predicted proteins | sample S1TSphfallax_3_FD_187694 | JGI IMG/M metagenome (GOLD analysis project Ga0209208, IMG submission 187694) | Host-associated microbial communities from peat moss isolated from Minnesota, USA - S1T2_Fd - Sphagnum fallax MG (SPAdes) (version 2) | ecosystem: Host-associated > Plants > Peat moss >...
TGTTGCGATGGGTTTAGTTTCGGGAGTTGCAAAGAGCTTGCGATTGTACGGGTGCGAAGGTGTGGGTTTTGCAAAGGCTTAAGAGTTTGCGACGAATTTGTGTTCGGAACTGCGGGTTTTCGGAATCTGATTTCTTTGTTGTTTGCGAGGATATTTGGATCGCAATATGCCCCTTTTTTGTTGTAGTAGAACAAAGTGTAAAAACATTCGATGAATCGTCAGATAATAACGTTGGCCCTGAAACCATGAGATGTGTATGATATTTTTTTTAAAACAACGTGTTGACAAATGAAAGAGGACCCAAAATGCCATTGTTTGCATTAAATTATGGTTCAATACGTGTGTTAACATTAATATTTGTTCAAAATATGTGATCTCAAAAGGAAATATTTAGTTAAGAAAAAAAGAAAAAAATCAAATGTTGAAGTTGCTTGTTGAAAAAATTTGTAGTGATGATTGAGACAAATAGTCATTGAAAAATATTATATTAAAGTGATAAATGATTAAAGTAAGCAAATACATGATATTGTGGCTATTGAAACACACGTAGATGTTCTATCATTTGGTGTCGTTTTGGCATATGCTATCATTCCAAACTCACCATTACCAACCAAATGGTCCAATCAAAACCAATGGTTGCCATGCTAAATTTAAATGTAGAATTTGAATGGACAACTACAAGTATGTCACCGACTTGACATGTTCCCAAATGTGCATTATTTTGTGCGTTCAAGTTAGTTTTATTTTGAGGTTGAAGGGTTCAATCAAAGAAACCTAGTATAAAACTTATTTATTTGCATCATGTCATGGTATCCATTTCCACAACACTCTTGTCAAACACCATCAAAGTTGGATTTTTAGTCATTCGTAAATTTTTTTTGAAGAGTGCAGATGTAAAATTCTAGGCAAAAATTGGATATTGGGTATCTACTAATCACTTACGAGATTACAATATATATGGGACAATGATCCAAATGTTTATTTTGGAGTCTTTGAATAGTTTGCCACAACCACTTAGAGACAATCCATGGCAAACAAACCCGAGAAATATAAATTTTAGAACATGATTTCATCAATAGTGCGATTATTTGTTGGGATTCCAAGCTCCCAAAAAAAAGTGATTCAATTTTTAAAAAGAAATGGCCAATATATGATTTAGATGTAGAAGATGATCCATATGAAGCACTAGTACTTGATTACAACATGGTAATGGACTAGCTAATGGAGGCCAATACAATTAGCAACTAGGAAGAGGAGGAGGACTCTACAGCATGCCTAGATGGTAGAATGTCAAAGTTAGATGACAAAAAAGAAAGCATGATGCCTAGAAGATGCCATGATGGATAAGGAAAAGGAAGGCACAAAATCGGCTACACCAACGACAAAATTGACCTCCAACGATGCAAGCAACATGCCAAGAGAATTTGGCTTTATTCAATATGTCTAACATAGAAACATATATCTACAAAATATATGTTGGAAAGTAGAGCATTCACATTGGAATGGTGGTGATTGGAAAGGGGAAAGAGAAATAAAAATACCATACAAAGAAGTGTAACACAAAAATCCAAAAAATAAAACATCTTTATTAGAACTCTCCACCTAACTTGAGGATTACACAAAGGTTCATAACAAAGCAATCCACCCCCAAACTCAACACAAAGACAACCTATCCCACTCCAATGCCTCATCATTTATGAAAGCTTTGATTACAAGATCATACAAAAGAGGATTCCTAACCCTAGGCCATGAAACCCTGAAAACACTTGGGCTTGAACCTCAACATATAAATGCAATATAAAGCCCCTCAAGGGATTAGAGTGGAACTCCTTTATTGGAAAAAAGGGTAATGTTTTGGATACACCTTTGCATTTGAATACAAACATCAAAGCTTTCAAATAGAGCATATCTAAATGCCATTAAAAAATCATCACATCATTGAAAGGTGAAAACCTTATTTGTTTAATTATGTCATGGATGTGAGGAGTTCAAGAAAACCATGTGAGGTATCAAACACAATAGAATCCATCAAGTAATGCCATTGTACACACAAGTGGATGTAAGGTAGCTAAGCATGTAGCACGTGGCTATTGTCCCACACAAAAAAAACATTCCTTGAAAGAAACTTGAGATTTGGATCTCCAAGAAGGAGGTTTTCAAAATTTTCATTTTCGAAACACCAATGGGCATTCCAAGAGTCAACATAGAAATCAAAAAAATTCCCACTCCCTTCCAATTCATGGGAGAGACATAACATACCTTGTCAAGGATTTCAAGTGAATTCAAATTATGTTGTTGGACAAATTGAATTGTCCTATCAAAAAACATGTTATCCATGGTCTCAGAGGTATTTGAAAAAAAAACCAAAACTTTTTTTTGAACTTGAATTTAGGTTTGTCATGCACTGCCAACCTATTATTGGTGTTGAGATTAGTTTGGATGCACTTGTAGAACCAAAAAAAAATCAATTTTTTTTGAACTTGATGTTAGGTTTGTCATGTGTCACCAACCTCTTTTCAATGTTGAAACTAGCTCAGAGGTAATTGAAAAAGAAAACAAATTTTTTTTCAAACTTGAGCTTGGGTTTGTCATATGCCACCAGCCTATTCTTGGCGTTGAAACAACTCAGATGCACTTGTAGAACAAAAAAAAAACTATTTTTTTAAAAACTTGAGTTCAGGTTTGTCATGCATTGTCGGCCTACTTTCGATGCCAAGACTATCTCAAAGGTACTTGCAAATAAACTAATTATTAAAAAAAAATCATAATTTTTTTTGAACTTGAACTTGGGTTTGTCATGCCCCACCAACCTATTCTTCACATCGAGACTAGTTCAAAGGTACTTGCAAAAACAAAAAAAAAACCAAAAAAACCAAAAAAACCAAATTAATTTTTTTTTTGATATAGGGTTTGTCATGCACCATCGACCTATTCTTAGCATTGAGACTAGTTCGAAGGGATTTGCAAAATGAGGGGAAAAAAACACAAAAGAACATTTTTTTTGTTGAACTTGAGCTTGGGTTTCAATTTAAGTTTGGGTTTGTCATACACCGTCAACCTATTCTTAGTGCCGAGACTAGTTAGGAAGCACTTGTAAAAGAGGAAAAAAGCAAAGAAACAAGATTTTTAAAATTAAACTTGAGCTTGGGTTTTGACTTGCGCCACCCACCTAGTCTTCATGTCAAGACTAGTTCAAAGGTTTTTGTAGAAAAAAAAATAATAAATCAAACAAAAATAAATTCAAATTTGAGCTTGGGTTTGGCATGCACTACTAAGCTATTCTTGGCACCGAGAGTAACTTAGAGGTACTTGCAAAAAAAAGAAAACCAAAAAGAAGCTTAAAGAAAATTTTTGAACTTGAATTCACCAAAATATTTGCTAATTTTTAAAATAAAATAAATAAATAAAAACCAAAAACTAAATTTCAAATTTGACATGGGTTTGGCATGTGTTGTTGAGGTACCATTGGTGCCAAGAGTAGCTGAAATGTACTTGCAAAGGAAAAAAAAACAAAACCTAAAAAATAATTTGAACTTGAGTTCAAGTTTGTCATATGTCATTGAGTTACTTTCAATGGCAACAATAGTTTGATTGCAATTACAACAAATTTATAAAAAAAAACTTGAGCTCAAGCTTTGGTCCAAATTTAAAAGGTTTAAGGTTTAGGGTTTTAGGGTTTTTTTGGTTTTTTTTTGGGTTGAACTTGGGTTCCTCGTGCACTCCCAAACTACTTTTAGTGTTGAAAGTAGATTGGTAGTGCCTATAACAAAAAAAACAAAAAAAGCCCAAGTTCAAGCTTGAGCTTGAAATGGGACCCGAGTTTAAACTTGAATTCTTCATGCATCATCGAACTATGTCTCAATGCTGAAAAATAGCTCAACATGGCTTACAAAGAAAAAAAAACCGGAGCTCAAGTTTGTGTCCCATTTAGTCCCAAATAGGACACAAGCTTGAGATTTGATTTATCAAACACTACCAGACTACTTTCGATGCTGAAAATAGATTTACAAGGCCTACAAAAAAAAAACCAAAACAAACACCTAAGCTCAAATTTTAGTCACAAATGGGACCTAAGCTTAAACTTTGTTCCTCATGCACCACTAAATTACTTTTGGTGTCAAAAGTAGTTCAAAAGCCAAAAAGCTTGGGTTCATGATGCGTTGTTGAACTATTTTTGGCGTTAAAAGTAATTCGACAGTTTTTGTAAATAAAGAAAAAGAAAACCTTGAGCTCAAGTTTGCATTTGAAATGGGATGCGAGCTTGAACTCAAATTTGTCATGTGTTGCCAAGCTATTCTTAGGGCCAAGAGTAGTTTGATAGTGCTTGCAATAAGAAAAAATAAAAGAAAACTTAAGAAAACAAGTTTGAACTAGTTCATGAAATTGAAGAACATACTTATACAGATGCTTATAGCGAGGAATATTACATTCCTTCATAGACACTAGAAACAAAAAATGAAGGTGATGTGGATATTAATGGTTTGAATGCAGAACATGGGTGACACAATTTCAAATTGATTAAAATAGTCATAGAGAGGATCAGTGTGAAAATAGAATATCCATGTGTAAGAACGTTGAAAAATAGATGCAACAAAAAAGAGTATAAATTTGCATTTATTCTCAAACTATTTGAAAGCGAAAGCGACCTGGTAGATTACAATATGTTCGTTGAGGATTACAATGAATATAATGTAGCAAAAACATTGACTTAAAAGATGAGATGCATTGAAGGATGGAAATTTGCAATGAAAAGAAAATAAGTTATGAGAGTTAAAAAAATTTCAAGTGTATTTTTTTAAAACTTAAAATGCATGGAATTGTTTTGTAAATAAAATAGTCGAAAACGAATATGACTAAAACTTCTTCCTCGTGACGAATAAGTGGGTCTAGTTGATAATGTAGTCTAGAGTCCCATCTAAAGTCTAGTCCATAGTTTGGCAAGTGAGTTGATATTTTGAACAAGGCAGATGATCAATCTAACGTAGTAAATACGAATATGCAAAGAATAGCCCTATGTTGGATTGAAACAATAATGGTTGATATTATACTAATGGAAAATTTGTAGTGTTGTGTGGATATGTGTTGCACATATTTCATGTAGATGTTTAATGGAAAATGTGTAGTGTTGTGTAGGTATGTGTTGCACATACATGATGTAGAAAGAAATCAAGGAACTATTTTATAATACCAACTAGAGTGCTTAAAAGTATCAATTGCTATTGACTACAAGCCCTAGATTTCGTAGGAGTTTGCATTACAAATAATTGAATTAAATTCAATGTTTAGAAGCTCATGAAACATTCAAAATAACGGTATGTGCAATTCCAATTTGTATTGGAAATAGTGAACATTGGAGCCTTGTAATGAAGTTTATAGATTTAGTTGGATAACGTGTAACTCTAAAATGATAGTTGAATAACCACAATGATGAAAAAGAAAACTATATTTCAATCAGTGGATATTTGGATTCAATCATATATCAACTCTATGATCTTGCAAAAAAATGATGACACTAATAAAAGGCTAGCAATAAGCAAACAAATGTAATTACATTGAATAAAATAACACAAAGGAAGACAAAAGATAAATCAAGTTTTATTTTGAATGAGAACTTGTCATTAAGCTGGTTATAAAACTAAATCAACATGTCCAAAAGAAAAGGGAAAATGGTAATTGCACTTGGATTCCAATATATTGCGTCAATGAAAACATTAATTTCATAATGTGATTATAATAGTGAGAAAGCACCCATCATTGCATCATGCATGATGAATGGTGCGTGAACCAATAATAGTTTTTTGTTGGGTTCTAATATTCATGTTGATTCAATTGTGTCTATAGTTAGGGTCATAGATAGAGGGGCCTTGGGAGTTGAGTGATTAATCAAATTACTAATGTTATTATTCATATGTTGAAATTTTTTTTTGAAAAATTGAAATGCGTAATGGGGGAAATGGATTTTTTTTCTGATAACTAAACTTAAGCTTGACACCAAGAGTAATTTGACATCATCAACAATTTTTTAAATGGAAAAAAAAATTGAACTCAAACTCAAGTCCCATTTAGCTTGAGCTTGGATTCTCCATGTGTCATTAAACCACTTTCAACACCAAAAGTAGCTTGGAAATGCATGCAACAAAAAATAAAATAAAATAGACCCAAGGTCAGGTCCAAAATGGGATGTGAGTTTGAGTTCGGGTTCTTCATGCGTTGCCGAACTATTTTAGGGGTCAAAAGTAACTTGATAGTTATTGTAATAAAAAAAATCTTAAGCTCAAGCTTTAGTCCAAAATGGGACCCGAGCTTGAGCTCAAGTTCTTCATGCACTTTCGAATTATTCTCAACCTCAATAATAGCTTAACATAGCTTGCAACTAAAAAAAAGCCGAGCTCAAGTTGTGTCTGAAATGGGACCCAAGCTTGAACTCGGGTTCATTATGCACCATTGAATTACTTTTAGTGCCAAAAGTAGTTCATGTAGTTCAATAGTTCCCACAACAAAAAATAGAAATAAACCTGAGCTTAAGCTCGGGTTCTAAATGGGACACAAGCTTGACCTTAGGTTCCTCATGCATTGTCAAACTACTCTCAATGTTGAGAGAAGCTTGACGACACTTGCAAGAAAAAAAACAACAAAAAACCTAAACTTGAGCTTGGATTTCACATGTGTAGTTGAACTACTCTCTGCCTTTGAAGGTAGGTCACCAACGCCTTCATTAAAAAAAATAGACAAAAACCCGAGCTTAAGCTTGAGTTTAATATGGGACTTGAGCTTCAACTCAGGTTTATCATGCATCGCCAAAATATTTTCAACACCAAGAGTAGTTTAATGGCACCTGCAAGAAATAAAAAGATAAAACCTAAAGTCAAACTTGAGTTCGATTTCAAACTCAAACTTTAGCTCATGTTTTTCATGTGGTGCAAAGATCAAATACACTTTACCAAAAAAAAAAAAAAATCAAATTCAAGCTCGGGTCTAATTTTAAACCGAGTTTGAGTTTAAGTTTGCTTCAAACAAAAATTTGAGCTTAAGCTCAAATTTCTTACAAACATCCTAGCTGAGTTTGAACTCGGTTATTTTCTTTTCTACAACATACACAAAAAAATCATTCACTTGGTTGTGTGCAAGCTACTTGGTGATGGTTTCAAGAACTCTTGAACTCCCCCTTTTTCTCTTTCCTCCTACATCCACATTTCCACAAAAGAGAATGAAATGAAAGCTCAAACCTTCGTATATACTCTCAAAACCTTAAAGTAGTAATTCAAAGCCTCATGATTCTTATTGAATGTTGGTTGCTTCGAAACTTAGTGTTAGTTTCATCATTTGTTGATTTTTCACCAAATCTTGTTCTTTAACCCTTTTAATGAATGAAAACAATGTCAAGCCCATATGTGAAATTTAATATTAGTTTAGAGTGCTTCCTTCTCTGGATTCATAATCTCTTTTAGTTGTAGTTTCAAGAACTTCAACTGTAGGGTTCTATTTTCTACTCCTTGATTATTCTAAAATTGAGGTGCATGACCCATCAAGTTTGAAAATATACCTTGTCAACTTCTTTGTTGTGCGTGCGGGCACCAAGCTTGTCTTCAACACCCCAAGTCTAAGATTTTTCCATACCAATTTTTCCTAGCTAAGTGTCTTTTTGAACCTACCTATTGATTTTTAAAATAATGATCCAAAAAATGATTTTAATTTAGGTATAAATTGACCCAATCAAATGGTGCACTATCTACCAATGAAATAGTTAGTCATTTTGTCAGTGACTTTGCTAGTCAAAATGACAAGGTCCATTTTAACTACGTAGTCATGCTAGACATGGCCAAAATGACTTGTCTAAATTGACAAGGTGGTTTTTTTTGCACCTATCATTTTTGGGTTTTTTTAAAACCAGAAAACCTAATTTAAAAAACCATGAATTGTAATAGTGCAAGAATTCGAAAAGTGAAACTTATTACAATTAGAAAAAATTGGCAAAACAAAAATCACATAATCCTTTTGTTCCAAAACATTGAAAATTTCTTGGTAGAAAAAAAATTCACTTGGACTTTCAGTATCTTCATTATGCATCCTCCAATTTTTTTATGAACCATTGTAGATGTTCTTTTTTTTCCCTTTTGAGTGCATCCAGTTGTGCCCTCGATGTCTTGTCTTCTCAAAAGGTTGCATGTTGTTTAAGGTAGCTTTTAGCATTAGGAAATGGTTCTATGAAAACTTATTCTCTGCTCTATTTATAATATGAATAGTGGATTGGTTAGGGTTTTTGTGGGGGTGTCTCCAAATTTTTGCCGTTGTAGTGACCTAATTATGGGATAGAATGATGTTCTATGTTGATGTTGTCCTTTTGTTCATATCTTTGGCATCTTCCTTTGATAATCATAGTGTTAAATTCAAGAAATAATTTATCCTACATAAATATGTATGCATTAATTGTTGCACTGAATGCCTAAATTTATGCCAATTACCCCCTTAATTTGTGTTCAAATGTTTAGTCTTTGATGATAATGAACTTGTCAGCACTCTTTTTAAAACTACCATAAGCACTCCCCTCCTTTTAATGAAAACCTCGATCTAGTCATTGGGGTAGTTATAATTGTCATGGAATTCTATGACTGCTTGTGGCCTAGGTTTGTCATTCTATTATTTCTCGACACTTATGTTATCATTCAAAATTTATTGTTTTTAAAAAAGTATTCTAAAAAGTTTTTTATTCCATTTTTTGGGCTTCATATGTTGAAATTGAATATCATCATGTCTTTGTCTTACTATGGTGCCTCGTTTTACATGTTTACATTTACTTTACACTTTTTATTCCCCACACATTTTTTTTAATGGTAGAAATATCATGTGGTCTTTTATATATGATGATGCTTTGATATTGAATAAGATCGCACTTGTGTCATTGTAATCGCATTCCTCTTTGATATTCTATTGGATCCTTTTATTATCTTGGGTTAGAAAAATATTACACCTTGTCTTATTTTATATATTTATTGTTAATTCCCGATTATACTTTAAATCATTTTTTGAATTCACAAGTTTTAGGCTGATAATGTCTATTCTTTTCATATTCCTATAACTTGGTTTCATACAATTAAGGCCCACTTAACACTAGGAGTTAGGACCAAAAATACTTGTGGTCAAATTTGAGCATTTTTGGGTTGCAAATTCGGTCTAAATGACATATAACAAGCTAATGCATTTGCTTTGCATTTACGATTATTGTTTTTTTTTGGGGTCCTTTTTCCCCAAAAACATGTTTTTTAAAAGAAGAACTTTCAAATGAAATGTTTTGAAACTTTTTATATATTGTATTTATAGTTGCCCCAATGTGTCATTTTTTTTACAATCAAATTTGAAGAAATACAAATTTTTGAAAGTGCATATATTTTGCCAGATTTTGTGTTTCATTTTTTTAAAATTTCATAATTTCAAATCATACCAAAACATGTTAACATTTTCAAGTTTAAATTTTTATATTATAAGCTACAATTTTTATTTAAACAACATGTACATTGCATCATATTTACATGTTGTAAAGGGACTCATCAACTTTTTTTAAACCTTAATTTTTGATAAACACAAAATTAAAAAAAATTTAAAAAATAGATTTTTTAAAGATTTTTTTAATAATACCATATTACTATTAAAAATTTGAGGATGAAATAAAATTTTTAATGAAAATTAAAGGGCCTTTTATGAAGGTAGTGTTATTGAATGAAATTGTTAAACATCTTTTGTTCAAACCAAACTTTGATATTGGAATTTTGTTTGATTCATTTTAGATTTTACAATATCCATATTATTCAATAAACACAACTTTCCATGATTCACATGCTATTAAAATGGCTCCACATAGACAAATGTAACAAGAATTGTTAAAAAGTAGACGTTTTGACAATTTTGGTTCGTTTTTGCTCATTCTCACCCAATTGGCCCCAATTTATTAACAATTGTGAAAATATTAACGTTAAGACATTAATAAATGCTAGAACATCAGTCTTAAGGGTTGCAAATTGGGCTCCTAAATTTGATGGTATATGTTTTTCAGGCTTGCACCTTATAGAAGGCCACAAAGTTCAACATTTATTAATAACTTGGGCTAGGTTGAAATTTTTTTCTAGGACACCCAAGTGGGAGTCCCAAAACTGGGACTCGTATTGTCTCAAAACTTTGGTTACTCATATATTTTTCAAATCAAGTCTATTTTGAAAATGCAAGGAAAATAATTTATAGCCCTTAAAAAGATCTTTCCAACGATGTATATCATGTCCCAATTAGACCTCATTTAATTCCTTCTTTCTAGGGATTTATGGTTAAGAGTCAAATTTTCAATTTGATTCCCGCCCCTTCTTTGGATCATAATTCATGCAAATCAGGTTTAAATGAACAATGTGAAGGCACTTTAAGCATTTGCGCTTCAATACCTTTCCAATGGTGTCTTGAATGCCCAATTTGACATTTGTTTTCCTTTTCAACCAAGGCTTTGAACATTCACAACTTTCGCACGAATGGAATTCCCAATGTGGGAATGCACTTGGGAGTCATTGGGTTTCATCCCTTGCACTCTCCCCCATTTGTGAGAGTGTGTTTCACACTTAAACACATTTTTAACCTCATGGGCCCTTACATGTCACATTTAGTCTTGAACCCAATGTTAAAGTTATAACAATTGGATATCAATTAATTATAAAATACATGAAAAAACATTAAAGATATATTGGAATAAACACACAAACACCATAAGAAAATTAAACCCTATGACTATGGAAGTACATACACTTGCTAAATGTTCCATTGAGATCTTTTTCTCATGTTGATATAAATCGTCAATAATATTGTGGTTTTTTACTTAGCCCCCCTTCACATTAGGAATCAAAGGCCAATGTTTAATTTAAATTTAACATTTTTATTGGTGTAAAAGTTGAAATGAACCCCAAGGGTTTCACATTAATAATCAAAGTTATTTGGATGTAGTCCCCATGGAGAGGCACATAGTATAATATAGGGAGGGGAATGGTGCCTCCTCCCAAAGGTTACGGGTCGTGTAAAGCTTGTGTTTGAAGTTGTCATTATTAAATTCATCATACCATTTCCCATTCTTGGTTGTGCAAGTTGATCTCATTTTGAACTCTTGCTTGTGACTTCATCCTAGTCCCCATCTTGGAGCTCCAACACGCCCTTCGTACTTTTGAGGTGTTGCGAGCTAGGGAGCGTACCCCAATTCCTTCTTCTTTTGATTTTTTCATCTTCAAATTTGCATCTAGGTCTTTCAAGAAGTTTGGGGGTGACGCACCCTCAAGCTCCTTGATGGACTCAACTATAAGTCCAAAGGTTACATCAACGAAAGGAAAAGGAATTAGGGCGCGTTTCTTGGTTCACAACATTTCGGGGGTAGAGGGGCGTGTTGGAGCTTCGAGATGGGGACTAAAAAGATTGACAAGCAAGTCAATTACTTACACGGACCTACACAAACCAAACAACAAGTTGGTTAGTGCATAATTGGAACACCTTTGGTGCATGGACGAATCACGAGCAAACATGGACTCATAAGACTCACCATGGCCCGGACTTGGGGGAAGCCACCACCTTCCCCCTTATAGTATTCTTTGCGCCTGGCCACAGGGCCAAGACCCAAATGTCATTTTGTCCTAGGACTCCAACGATTTTGGAGTCTCATAACTTTGTGTGAAGACCTCCAATTGAGGCGAGGTTTGAAGCAAAGTTGTAACTCTCATTAAGAGTTTTTTCCAATAGTATGTGGCACGCCACTTACACACAAGGAAATTGGGGCAATTCTTGACTTTTAGTGGTCGGGAATCAGATTGGCAATTTGTTTCCCGGCCCTTCTTTTGGCCATAGTTTGTGTTTTATGTACCTAAATGGGTCATGCAAGCCC
>Ga0209208_10010657_pt1 | contig 11895 bp, 9 predicted proteins | sample S1TSphfallax_3_FD_187694 | JGI IMG/M metagenome (GOLD analysis project Ga0209208, IMG submission 187694) | Host-associated microbial communities from peat moss isolated from Minnesota, USA - S1T2_Fd - Sphagnum fallax MG (SPAdes) (version 2) | ecosystem: Host-associated > Plants > Peat moss >...
AACTAATACCTCTTCCTAGTCTAATCCCTGGGCTCCCAACTTGACCCTCTACCCCTTTCTAGAGTTGGAAGCCGGGAGCACCTTCCGAGTCCCAACTTTCCGCAACTACATTTTGGTGAACCCTCAAGTGGGTTCACCCCGGGACTTGGGAGTGCGTCAGGATTATTGATCATCTTTTAACCCACACACTTTAGTGATCTACTTAAAATTTGTTCTCGTTCGTGGAATTGCACCGGAAAGGTTTGAAAAGTGCCAATGTGAAGACAACAATGTTCATTTTCATTGTTGAACTTAGGTTCCCGATGATGACCATTATTGTTGGCTACAAGGCCCAATCAACCCCTTTCCCATGGAACGTTGAGCCGAATACCTAGCTCGCACCATTTATCGCCTTATGGATTTCTTGCAATTATGATTTATCCCTTCTAAGTTGTTATCTAAATTATAATTCACTTGAAGCTACTCAAGTGAAATGCTAAGATCTAGATTTGATTTCAATTTTATTTAGGGACCTGATGAAGTAAGGGTGTGTTAGGATTACATCATAGGAATCTTACCAGCACATCATTAGTGCTTGAAGATTATTCTAGAAAACTAATTTAATATTACCATGGTGAAAATGTTAATGTTAACCATGGGCTTGAAAATTGTTTTATCTTTATTAGGCCTTTCATTGACACCTCTTCAACTACTTCATGAATCTCAACATCCTTGTTACTCACTAAATACTAGAACAAGACCAATGTTTTGTTGAGCACCACGAAATTTGGTTTCTGCATCCACCCCTAACCTTCTAAAAATCTTTCACCCCTAATTATGCAATTGAGGTCCTAAAATTATGGTTATCAGTTTTTTGTTAAAGAAAGGAACTGACCCAACACCTTATTCACCAATATCGTATTTTGGAAAAGAAAACAACCCCCTCACGCAACCATGCGCATTTGTCAACCTTTATTTTAACATGAAGTTGCTAAAAATCCCTAATAACCTTACCACATCTGAATATCCTTGATGCAACTTTTAAAAATTGAGACTACTGCACACGATTGTGTCAATATGGCTCACACACATGGTGTAATAAACACTACAATATAACAATTAAATGAGGGTCAGTGCTAAATAGTAAAAGTCCACAGTAAATAATTAACATATGGTGGTAGAAATTATAATACAACCTTTGCAAACTTTAAAAAACCAACCCACCTTTACCATTACAAGAGGTATTCAACCTTGCTTTTGATAGTATCAAAATAAAAAAAACCGATTTTGGGATTACTGAAAATATTTCGGTACCATCGAAACCTATTCTATTGAAAACTCCAATTAATGTCTTATCAAATATTAGTCAATAGTTATTAGACAATAAACACACCCTGTCTATGGGGCAACTTTTTCACTTGGCTCCTAACCTAAGCAATATGTCTTAACATAACTTAATTCACTTCCTAAACCAAGTCATCCTTTAGAACTGAAAAGTATTATAACTTCGGTAGTTATAGACCTTCACATGGTTGTTATTTTAATTCATGTAGGAAAAAACTTGGTAAAAGACGTGTTGCTTGATGGGGGATCTAAAGTCAATATTATTATTGAGGATCTTCAGAAAAAACTAGGTTTGCCTAGACCTAAACCTACCCATTACACCTTGAGAATGACAAATCATACTCTTACCAAACTTGTGAGGTTAATCTGGGATTTAAAGATCCACATACATGGCATATTTTATGTTGTTACTTTTATAGTCATGCGTAATAATGTTTTGGACTCTAGTTATTCCATGTTGTTTAGATGCCCTTCATTGTGTAATGCCAAGGTTACCCATGACTAGGGTAACAACTTTATCACCATTAAAGGGAATGGCATGGTTTGAACTATTGTAGTCACGAAACACTTGGATAGAAACATTAAGCAACCCGAGGTACTCATGAATGGCATCACAAACGAAGAAGAAGAAATACTTTTGTAGGTTGAACCGGATCTATTTATAATTGGTATCATTATGTTACTAAAACTGGAAATGGGTACTTCGGTTCTAACTATCGAAAGACTTGGTGTGGATTCTAGTACTGAAGATTTAACTTTTGATTTCCCCCACACTCCAAATGAAATCAAGGTGGATACCACTTTAGTGTGCATTAAGGTCCAAAACATGAAGATCGCATGTTGGAATTTACCAAGGGATGTGCAAATACGAAACTTAAATTTAGGTTTTGAAAAAAAATTCGAAAATGGTGAAACTCAACGTTGACTTAGATGATGTAATAGTTGGTGAAGTAGAAGCATTGTTGCAGGAATACAAACATATGTTTGAATGGTCTTATAAGGAATTGGCCGAAATTCCCCCACACATTACTCAACACCAAATTGAATTGGACACAACAATCCCACTAGTTCATTAGGCTAGGTATAGAATGAATCTTAACTATGCCATAGTGGTTAAACAAGATTTGGATAAATTACTAGCAATTGGATTTATTACATTAGTGGAGGAGGCTACTTGACTATTAGCGATTGTGGTTGTACCCAAAAAAAACGGCAAGCTTCAAATCTATGTGGATTTTTGCAAATTGAATGTTGCCACAAAGAAGGACCCATACCTCTTGCCTTTCACCAAAGAAGTCCTTGACATGGTTGTAGGTCATGAAATGTTTTTTTTTTTGGATGGCTTCTTAGGCTACCATAGATTATGATAGTTTTGAAGGATCGATACAAAACAACATTCATTATCGATTTGGGGGCTTTCATTTAAGTCGTCATGCCATTTAGTTTGAAGAATGGCCCGCCCACTTACCAAAGAGCAATAAGTATGGCCTTCAAGGAATACTTGGGTGTTTTCAAGAAGTTGTTTTTAGACGACTTTAGTGTCTTTAGTGATTGAAATAGCCATATGTAAAAGTTGTGCCTTTGTTTTGATAGGTGCCATGATTTTGGTATTAACTTAAATCTTGACAAATGCATGTTTTTGGTGTATTTCAAAATCATTTTGGGATGCATTGTGTCACGGGAAGGCAAGTTATTGGATCTAAAGAATTTTTTTGCAATTGTCAACATGCCACAACCAAAAACTCCAAAGGACATACAAGTTTTCAACGGAATGGCTCAATTTTACTGATGTTTCATTGGGAACTTCACATTCATCATGACACCCGTCACTAAATTATTATGAAAAATCAAAACCTTTAAATGGACAGAATAATGTCAACATGTTTAGGATGTAATTCAACAATGGTGTGTGAATGCACTAATATTCATCGCCTCCAAATGGGATTTGGACTTTCATGTTCACACTGATGTTTCAAACTTGACAGTTGGAATATGTTAGCTTAGAACGCAACATGGAACTGTAATCAACCTATTGCATATGCTTCTTACTTGATGAACAATGCAAAACCTAATTATACCACTATAGAGTGTGAAGCATTGGCCATGGTGTATGTTGTACACAAGTTTTGACACTACCTTTTAGGTAACAAATTTGTGTTTTATGTGGATCACATGGCACTGTTATATTTGATCAAGAAATCACAAGTTTCTGGATGCATTACACAATGACTTGTCTGATTCTTGGAGTACGACTTTTCCATGGTGTACAAACCAAACAAGTCCCATTATGTTGTAGATGTTTTGTTACAATTTCTAGATTCCATAAAAAATAAGGGAGTATTTGACTAGATTTCAAATGCTACCCATTTCACATTACAACCTCCCTGGTTGTAAGATGTCCATGACTACCTATCTATTGACAAGGTCATGATCAAGTTTTGAACTGTTGTTTACAACCGAAAGAAATTTCAACAATCATTTAGGAAATGCATGATAACATGGGTGGTGGTCATTTTTTAGTAGACATTACTAGCCGCAAGATTCAAGATGCCAAATACTGGTGGCCTACGTTATATAAGGATGTTTATATCTTGTGATGCCTACCAATGTACAAGAAATCTACCACTGGCAAGTATGGCCCATTTAATTACCACCCTACTAGCTGAGCCTTTCATGAAATGGGGCATTATCTTCATAGGTCCCATTAAACTAGTTGGCCAAACCACAAGAAATCAGTACATATTTGTGGCAATTAATTATGCCACCAAATGGGTGGAAGCCAAAGCATTGCGCACCAACACAACTGTGATGATTGCAAACTTTCTATATGAGAACATCTTCACCAGATTTGATTATCTTCACTTTGGTCAGCGATCAAGGTGTGCATTTCATTAATGTAACAATTGAAGTGTTAACCACACACTAACTAATGAAGCACACTAGCTCAACAACCTACTATCCTCAAGGCAATGGCCAAACAAAATCAACCAACAAGGTGATTAACATTCTTTTGACCAAGTTAATAAATAAGAAGTGGTTTGATTGGGACAAACATTTGCATACAATTTTGTATGCATATCGAACTACATTCAAGGTGACCACTAGACATACTCCATATGAGTTGGTTTATGGTCTTCGCCCTCTAATGTTGATGGAATATTTGCTTCCAACAAAACCCCTAAACAAGTAAGGACTTTTTTCCAATTTGAGTCTTGGCCACCAAACTATCTCAATTGGAATAATTAAATGAGGTTAGGGACACAATTGCCACCACTTTAAGGCAACAACAATGGAATCAAGCTTAGTGGGCACAAACTCGTTAGAAAGAGAAAACATTTTCCATTAGGGATTTCATGTTTTGGTTCCTTAAGACACAAAAAACCCACATTAACAAATGCAAACCTTGATGGTTTGGACCTTATTGGATTCAATATTGTCCCTTCAATAACACTCCCCTATTGGTCACGATGGAAAAAATTGACCCAAACCTTATTTTGGTCAACATTACCAAACTAAAACTTTACAAAACTCCAATTGTTACTTCCCAAGGACAGGAAGCCACAACCAAAGGGGGGAGAGAGGACTTAATGGCAATACCCCATCAAAATTCGATTGTGGAATACAAATCCAATGGTCAGCATAGGGTCAACACCATTGAAGGATTTCATGGAATGATAGTGGAATCCCCCTATCGCAACCCCACTTTTGGAAAAGTGTGAGGATGACATTCACACTCTCGAAATGGGGACTTGGGAGTCCTCTGGGACTCCCGAAACTTCAGAGCTCAATTGTAGGGGTCAAAACACCTCGCCTTGAGGCGTTCTTCATGTCATTGGAAAGCTATTGAAGATTAGATGTCAAAAATGGCCTCGCATGAGTCATTTGGACATTTGTAGCACAAGTTATGGCAAAAAGAAGGGCCGGGAGTCAAACTAGCAATTTGACTCCCGACCACAAAAAGTCAGGAATCGACCCGACCCCGATGTGTGCAGATGGAGTGCAACACACCGTTGGAAAGCTCTTAACATGAGCTACAGGTTTACTTTAGACCTCATCCCAATCCGAGGTCTGAGGAAAGAGTTATGAACTCACAAAGTCCCGGGAGTCCAAATTGGGATAGTTTTGGGACTCCTCCTTAGGAGTCCCAGGACTAAAAGCCATTCAGATGTGGGTGCCACAGAGTAACACAAATAATACTATATGGGGGAAGGTGGTGGCTTCCCTCGAGTCCGGGCCATGGTGAGTCTTGTGAGTCTAGAGTTGCCCGTGGCTTGTCCTAGCACCAAGGGTGTTCTAGAATGCGAATTAACCAACTTGTTGGTTGGCTTGATGTAAGTTCGAGTGAGTAACTAAAGTTTGTCCCTCTTCCTAGCCCCTTCTCAGAGTTTTAGCACGCCCCTCTACCCCTTCTAGTGCTGAGAGCTGGGAGTGTGCCCTCAAGTCCCCACAATTTCGTTGTTTTAAAAACCAATGCCCATCTTGGGCCTAACTTGGGACTTGGGAGCACGTCACCCCCAATGACCTACAACCCAAAGGATTAGTCAAATAGTAGTTGTATCAAGAAATAAACAAAGTGTTGGAAACCGTACCAAAAACTATGTCAGTATTATAGATCAAATTAGTTACCAGATTGGGATTTGGTATCATTCATAACGAATTGATAACTAAATGAAAATTCGATACTGAAAGCACCAAAAAAGGACATGGTATCGGAAGAACTGAATAAGGACTCGATACTAAAAGATTTAAACAAGGGGTGGATACATAAAGAACTAAATGAGGAGTCAATATAGGAAGAATCGAACAAAAAGTCGATATCGAACTGGGATTTAGTACCAATGGAACCAAAAATAGATTTGGTACTAGAGGAACCAAACTGGGATTTAATACATGAAAAACTAAATTGGCAATCGGTACCAAAGGAACTAAACATGCAAAAAATTCCCCTCCACCCAAACTGGAATTTAATATTGCACTTTAAAAATATCAACCAAGATAAGTGGGTGTAAAAAAAACCAATAGATTTCGACATTCAAGAATTTATAGATGATTCTTACTAGGTGGAATCCACCACTAAAGACAATAACAAAATCTGTGCCATGGATGAGAAATCCTATTTTCATCCAAAATGTATTTTCATTCAGGCTTGTCAACTCAAACCATTTTGGCCAAGAACTAATGCGATGGTTCCACTTCCCAATCATCACCTTTTTCATCCAAGTTGTTTCCCCACCAAAGTGTCATGTTCATCCTTTCTAACACTTATAAAAGGACCTCAAATTTTCATTTCCATTATTGTTGTTGATTTTTGTTTGCATTTTAGATCTTAACACTATAACATTTGATGCCAAGATGAGAAGAACAATTAGTAAAGAGGATGCGAAGAGGTTAGTTAAAAAGTAACAAGAGATGGAGACAATAAATTAAGAACAAGGGAAAGCCCCTAAAAGCTTTCAACCAAAATCGAAAAGTCCTAAACCAAAACCAAAATTTACGGTTGAAGGGAAAAAAAAAGAGGCAAAATGTTAGTGATTTTTAGAGGAAGGGGTAAGATAGTCTTTATTGAAATGGATAAGTTTGAGAGATGAGTGAAAAGGAGAGATGTTCATTGGGCAAAATAGGTTGGCATTTTTGGTTTCATTAGCATTCGACTTACCCCAATTTGGCTAGTGGTGAAGGAATGGCCGTAAGGCATCACTCAATACACCCCCAAAAAAATCGATTTGGTGGTGCAAAGGTAATCGATTTCCATTACCAAAAAGACCATTGGTGAAATGTTGCCCTTTCCCAACGTCAAAATCACCATTCCACCAAACTATAAGCAAGATGAAGTTGCAAAGATGTGCATTAGGCTTGCATAAAAAAATAAAGTTGCACAAAAGAAAGGTTAGAAGGCTACACAACTCAAGGGCAAGTACATGACACACATGCTTGTTGTTGCAACCTTAACATTGGGTCCGCGACAAAGTGTGAAGTGAAAGGGCCCATGAAGGGAGAATGCAAGGGACAAAGCCCAATGATTCCCAAGTGCACTCCCACTTTGGGAATTACACTTGTATTGGAGTTATGAATGTTTAGAGCCTTGGTTGGAAAAGAAAAAAAACACCAAATTTGTCGCAACCCCACTTTGGGCTAAGTGTGAGGATGAAACTCACACTCCCAAAGTTGGGGATTTGGAGCCTTCTGGGACTCCCGAATGTTTAGAGTTCAACAGCAGAGGCCAAAACACCTCGCATTGGGGTGTTCTTGGTGTCATTGGAAAGGTTTTGAAGTATAAATATCCAAAATGGCTTCACATCGATCATTTGAACATCTACAACCCAAGTTATGGGCAAAAGAAGGGCCGGGAGTCAAACTGGCAATTTGACTCCCGACCACTAAAAGTCGGGAATCGACCTCTTCCCGACATCCGATTCTAGAGTGCAACATGGTGTTGGAAAGCTCTTGAAGAGAACTAAAACTTTGGTTTAGACCTTGTCTTAATCAAACTCTGTAGTCGGGAGATATGAGCTCCCAAAGTTTCGGGACTCCAAACCGAAACAATTTCGGGACTCCAACTTGGGAGTCCCAAGAAAAAGAGCCATTTGGATGTGGCTTCCGCGGAGTAATGCATAAAATACTATGTGGGGGAAGGTGGTGGCTTCCCCCGAGTCCGGGCCGTGGTGAGTCAAGTGTGTCAAAGTGCCCATGGCTTGTCCCAACACCCAAGGGAGTTCCCGAATGTGAGCTAACCTTTTTGTGGTTGGCTTTAGATGTAGATTTAAACTTGATAATCTAGTCCCTCTTCCTAGTCTAATCCCAGGACTTCTAGCACGCCCCTCTACCTCCTTTTAGTGCTGGAAGTCGGGAGCGGCCCCCAAGTCCCAACTTTCCACAACTCTACATAGTTGAACCCTCAAGTGGGTTCAACAGGGGATTTAGGACTGCGTCAAAATTGGGCTCATAAGATACCATTAGAAAGGTCTTGAAGCTTAGATGCTTAAAGTGCCCTTACATTAGTCATTTAGTTTGATTTGCATGAGTTATGATCAAAAGAAGGGGCGAGAGTCAAATTGGGCTATTTAACCCCGACCACAAGTCCCTTCAAAAGAAGGGTCAAACAAGGTTTGATTGGAAGGTGTTATACATTGTTGGAAATATATTTTCAAGGGCTATAAGATAATGTCCTCTTAATTGCAAAAAATACTTATTTTGAGAAAGATATAGGCATTGAAGGTTCTAAGATAACAAAAGTCCTAGTTTTGGGACTCCCACTTGGGAGTCCCAAGGAAAAGTGACATTTGGATGTAGTCCCCAAAGAGAGGCACATAATATACTGTAGGGAGGGGAGTGGTGCCTTCTCCTAAAGGTTGCAAGTTGTGTAAAGCTTGTGTTTGAAGTTGTGCATACTAAGTTTTTTGCACCATTTACATTCAATTTACACTAACCACTTTCTTTTCTTGGTTGTGTAGGTTGATTTCATCTTGAACTCTCACTTGTGAGTTCATCCTAGTCCCATCCTGGAGCTCTAGCACACCCTCCTACCCCTAAAGTGTTGTAAGTTAGGGAACGTGCCCCAACTCTCTTCTTTTTTTGATGTTTCATTTTGGGACCCACCTTTGGGTTTCCTGAAAAAATTGGGGGCGTGTCACTTGCATTGTTTTAAGCAATTTGGCTCAAAAAGAACATGCAACCTATGTTACAAAGAAGTTGATACTACTTATGATGATGGCAAAAAAAAAAAGCATATTGACTAGTTTATTGTCCTTTTCTACAACTTGTAGAATTATATTCAGGACTTTTTGGTACCCTCAAAGTCGAAAGAAATGGCAGGAAAGGAGTCGAAATTATGTCATGCACAAGAAGTAGACATCCTACTACGAAAATGGTTCCCTTTGGAAAAAAAAATTGATTACCAAAATTGGACCTTGATGATGAAGACAACAATTTGGAGTTATTTGATCCAAATTCAAAGATGAAATCGGCATCATTGAAAATGCTTACCCAAGGTGAATCAATTGATCTGGATTCCATGCTAAACGTTTGAAGGGAAGGCCCACAACAACCATCAAATGTGCATTTTGGTTTTGTATTGGAACCTTGTGGCATCTGTATTGAAAAAATATTGGAATCAAACCTTCCACTATCGAAATTGAATTTGCTTTTGGCACCTAGGAGTTGGAATATTTCCAGTTGTTTGAGGCCATGTTCAGATCGAACATCAAGTTTATCGCTTGGGAAGAGGAGTTGGATGTAGAAACCTTTGAACCCAAAGAAAAAATCCAAAACAAGAAGTCCAACACGAACTTTATTTTTTGGTATGCTACATGCCTTTTTTGAGTTCCAACTGGTATCTCCCCCTTGGTCTTCATTGCAACGATCACATGATTGACTGTAAGGATAATCAATTTATTTGAATTAGGTATTGGACGTTAACACACCACTAGGAAGATTTTCTGGTGGAAGTCAAATGGACATTAGAATTGAGGTTTAGAATGTGATTTTGGCCTTTTCAAGGGTATTAAAAACCTTTTTTATGCCCTTAACTTTTCAACACTCCCAGTTTGAGTGTTTCTACTATAACCATTATTAGGAAAGTGTAAGAGCATTTGCGGTTTTCAGTGGTGTTTACAGAATCATTAGGGGTAATTGATCTTTATAGATGATACCAATAATTGGAAGACACCTTACAACAAGATGATTTCATCAGGGAAGGGCTCCGCAAGGAAGTTGAAAGCCTATAGGAGGTCTAGGTGAAGATTATTGAAATCCAAACTAAAAATTTGGCTTATTGAATCTAGCTATCGGAAATGAAGGATCCGATTTCGGCAATTTCTTTGGCTTATGATCAATTACAGGTGGACTAAGAAGCTTTGTAGGCCAAGCTTCGAAGGGAGGAGGTGAAGTGGTGTTCGATTGACTTTGTAGTTAACATCACACAAAGCAAGCGCAAGGTCATCAAATTGCAGATCATTCGGTTACAAATAAAAAATTCCACACTATAGAATAAGAATGAACAATAATAGGAGGAACTTCAATGTACTACTAATACAATTTCTAATCTATAGAGGACTATCCAAGACCTTGAGGACGACATCCCTATAATTAAAAAGGACTTTCAGGCCTTGGTTACCGAAAATGAGAGGTTGAGCGATAAGGCCAAGTTAATAAACCCTTAACATCACCAGATTGAAGAATTTGAAACCCTCAAGATGGAGCATGTTTTCATGAATGTAGAATTGTTCATTTACCAACTAAAAACCTGTCGAGTTTGGTTCGATTAATGGGAACATTATAAGCCCCAAGTTACCAAACTAATTCAAAAGTCTTTCAAATCATCTTGGAAGGACGAACAACGACTATGTAATCATTTCGAGGCCTATCAATGTGTGTTCCGACATTTTGTATTTCCTTTTAGTACAATGACGATGGCCAACATGATGAAATCAAGATCTATGAGCGAGAGTTAACGAGGTGGCCAAGTGTCATAACCCCACTTTTGGAAGAGTGTGAGGATGACACTCACACTCTCGAAATGGGGACTTAGGAGTCCTATGGGACTCCCGAAACTTTAGAGTCCGATTATAGGGGTCAAAACACCTTGCCTTGAGGCGTTCTTCACGACATTGGAAAGTTATTGAAGAGTAGATATCAAAAATGGCCTCGTATGAATCATTTGGACATCTGCAACACAAGTTATGGCAAAAAGAAAGGCCAGGAGTCAAACTAGCACGACCATTAAAAGTCAGGACTCAACCCAACCCCGGTGTGTGTAGATGGAGTGCGATACAACGTTGAAAAGCTCTCAATGAGAGCTATAGGTTTACTTTAGACCTCGTCCCAATCTGAGGTCTAAGCAAAGAGTTATGAACTCACAAAGTCCCAGGAGTCCAAATTGGGATAGTTTAGGAGGAGTCCCAGGACTAAAAGCCATTCAGATGTAGGTGTTGCGGAGTAACACAAATAATAATATATGGGGGAAGGTGGTGGCTTCCCCTGAATCTGGGCCGTGGTGAGTCTTATGAATCCAGAGTTGCCTGTGGCTTGTCCTAGCACCAAGGGTGCTCCAGAATGCAAATTAACCAACTTGTTGGTTGGTTTGATGCAGGTTCGAGTGAGTAAGTAAAGCTTATCCCTCTTCCTAGTCCCATCTTGGAGCTTTAGCATGGCCCTCTACCCCTTTTAGTGTTGAGAGTTGGGAGCGTGCCTTCAAGTCCCCACAATTTCGTTGTTTTAGAAACCAAGGCCCATCTTGGGCCTAACTTGAGTAACTTGGGACTTGGGAGCATGTCACTTGGTATTAGAGTTCCGGTAGAGCTCGATCCACTTCTTAAGAGTGTCGTATGGCACCCAAAAATAATCGTAAGCAAGTTCAAGAGACCATGTTGGAAGAACTCGTTGAGGAACAAGTTGCCCCACCGGAGTCTATTAGGGAAGAGGAACCAAGAGCCTAAGAGGATCAAGATGAGCCCGAGAGTGAAGAGGAACAATGAAGCTTAGTGATGACATTCTTCATTTTGCAACTTAAAATTCTTTAAAATTCTTCATTTAGCACCTTGTCATAACATTCTTTACCCGCGAATGTTTACCAAA
>Ga0209208_10010658_pt1 | contig 11894 bp, 9 predicted proteins | sample S1TSphfallax_3_FD_187694 | JGI IMG/M metagenome (GOLD analysis project Ga0209208, IMG submission 187694) | Host-associated microbial communities from peat moss isolated from Minnesota, USA - S1T2_Fd - Sphagnum fallax MG (SPAdes) (version 2) | ecosystem: Host-associated > Plants > Peat moss >...
TCTGCCCCAAGGAGGCGGAGCACCATGGTCGCAAAAGTGTTCATCGACGGCGAGGCCGGCACTACGGGCCTGCAGATCCGCGACCGTCTTGCCCATCGTCGAGAGTTCCAGTTGCTCTCCATCGACCCCCATCGGCGCAAGGACGAAACCGCCAGACGCCTCCTGCTCAACAGCGCAGATTTTGTCCTGCTTTGTCTCCCCGACGAAGCGGCGCGCGAAGCGGTCAGTCTCATCGATAATGAGGCGGTGCGCGTTATCGACGCCTCAACAGCACATCGGACGTCCGAAGGCTGGACTTACGGCTTTCCCGAACTCGCAACAGACCAGGCTGACGCCATCCGTCGGGCGCGGCGCGTGGCCAATCCGGGATGCTACGCCACCGGAGCCATTGCGCTGCTCCGCCCCCTCGTCGACACGGGCCTGTTGCCGAAGGACTGGCCTATAAGCATCAACGCCGTCTCAGGTTATACCGGCGGCGGCCGCGCCATGATTGAGGAGTTCGAGGCGCACCCGACGGGTGGGCCCCGTGCGCCGCCCTTCCGGATCTACGCCCTTGAGCTTGCGCACAAGCACATACCAGAGATGGCCTATCACATCGGCCTTAGCCATTCGCCGGTCTTCGCGCCTTCCGTCGCTCGCTACGCACAGGGCATGATTGTCGAAATTCCCTTGCCGCTCTGGGCCGTGCCTGGGCGGCCGACCGTAGCCGATGTTCACGCCGTCTTAGCTGGGCGCTACTCCGGAACAGGGTTTGTTGAGGTCATCGGGCTCGAGGCCGCCGCGAAACTGAAAACTCTTGATCCGGAAGGCTTGAATGGAACCAACCGCCTGCAGCTATTTGTCTTTGGCAACCCCGCCGCTGGTCAGGCGCGTCTCGTCGCTCTTTTGGACAACCTTGGCAAGGGCGCAGCAGGCGCCGCCGTGCAGAACCTTAACCTCATGGCTGGCCTGCAGGACGGGGCGGGGTTGTCCTCCGACTAGGACGCGGCGCCCCTTCGTGGCGGCCATGGAATGAAACTGGAGGTCCGGCGCATATACTCCTCATAGCCGGGTCTGCGCCCTTTCATCCGCCCCTCCACCGTTGGGGCGCCGCTCCCTTTGGTGAGCAGGAAGGTAATCAGAACGGGTCCGACAATGGAGTAGACCCCTGCGGGCGTTCCAGCCGCCGCCAGATACATGCCCCACCACGCGCAGGCTTCGCCGAAATAATTTGGATGGCGGCTATAGCGCCAAAGACCCCTATCCATGATCTTGCCCGACATTGCGGGGTCGGCTTTGAAGGCGGCGAGCTGGCCGTCGGCTAAGGCCTCGTAGCCTATGCCGAAGACCGCGAGCACGGCGCCCGCATAGGCCATGAGGTCCAGGCGCCCCCCGGGGTCGAGTTGTCCAAGCTGTACCGGCAGAGCGACGATGAGCTGGAGCGGCGCCTGCAGGGCGAACACGAGCAGGAGAGACGCCCGCGCGAAGCTCCATCCCCGCACCGCTTGCGCATGAGAGAGCATGGCCGTGTAGCGAGGGTCCGCGCCCTGACGCCTCCAACGCGCGAAGAGATAAAGCCCAAGGCGAAGGCCCCACAGGCTGACAAGGCCCGTCAATAGGCCGGCACGGATGGTCCGCGAGCCGCCGGTGAAATAGGTTGTCAAGGCTACGACCACCATGCCCAACGGCCACCAGGCGTCGACAAAGCTCACGTCTTTCAGCTGTAGGCTCAGGAGCCAAAGGAGGACGACGCAGACGGCGAGGACGCCTGCGTTGATGAGGAGGAGCGTCAGGACGGGCATGTGGGGGTTCCGGAACGGCGCGAGCGTAGGGGTGAAGATAGGGTCTTGGCTGAGAAAGCACTATCGGTCCCGATCATAGCCGCGGCGGAGGCGCCCCGTCTGGGGCTGAACGCGTGCTCCTCGCGCGGTGATTAGGCGCTAGCGGCGGGTCGCGTGTCGGCGTCATCTTTGCGCGCTTCGTAGACGTCGCACGGTTCGTGACGGGCGCGCGCCTCGGCGTAGACGAGGCGCTCTCCCGTGCGCCGCATGCCGCATGCGGCCATGACGGCGAAGGAGCGGCTATTGTCTTTCTGTCCAGCCGCCTCGATGACTTTTGCGCCAAACCTTGAGAAGCCCGCCGCCATCGCAGCAGCGACAGCCTCGCGTGCGTAACCTTCGCCCTGATAGGGCTCCCCGATCCAGTAGCCGAGGGTCGCCCGGTCGTCGGCCTGCGGGTCGCGACTGAGAACAACCCACCCTACAAGCTCTCGCCGCTTTTGGAGTAGGATAGCGTAGGGAGCCGCGAGCCCTCGCTGCGCCTGCCCGCGCATGTCCGCAATCACGGCTAGCGCCATGGCCGAAGAAAAGGGGGTCGGCCAGAAGGCGAGCCTTTGGCTTATGCCGGGCGTCATAAGGCGTGAAGTTGCCTCTGCGTCAGTGTCTTGCACGCACCTCAGGGTCAGCCTGGGCGTCCTCAGGATCTCCATCGCCGTTGGAGCGCAGTTTTTGATCTCGGTCATGGCGTGTGGGGCTTCGCGCTGCTTGGGGGAACTGGACGGCCGTCTGCTGTCCGCCTCACCTTAAGTCCAGAACGCGCCTTGAATAGCACTCCATCAAAGGGCGGGGGGAGGGCGCGCCGCGGGCCGACCGCTTTACAGGCGTGGCGTCTCCGCAATCACGCCGCACAAAAAGAGCGCCGTATGCGCCAGCCCGCCTCGGGCAGCCTCAGGCGATAAAACCCGCGCGAGCTTAGCGCCTCTCAAAAAGTCCCTGAATGATTGTCGCCACCGCTCTTTGCTGACGGCGTGGGAGCTCTTGTATGTTGACGATCTCCGGCACCGTCAGCGCTGCTTTTAGGGCCATGATGGACTGCACGTCGTTGCTGGCCGGCTCCACCTGTGTGGGCGCTCCGTCCAGTCCGTCGAAGAAAAAAGAAATCGGAACGGCCAGACGCATAGCGATCCTGAAAAGGGTGGCCGCCGACACGCGGTTGCCGCCGATCTCGTATTTCTGAACCTGCTGGAACGTGAGGTCTATCGCCTTCCCCAGCTCAGTCTGAGACACTCCAAGTTGCTTGCGGCGAAGGCGAATCCGGCTGCCAATGTGGGCGTCGACCGGATCGTGTGCGAGTTTCTTAGCCATTGGCTTCAAAGGTTCCAGAAGCGAGAGATTTTGGGGGTCAAGCCGATCCAGCGGCGAGGTCGCGGGGCGACTTGGCACCCATGTCCGGAGCGACAGGTCGGGCGCGCGGGTCGCGCGCAGGCGGACTGCCGGTCGGACACCCCGTCTCACATCCTGATGTAAGGGCGGTGGACGAGCTTCTTTTACACATGTTCTGGAACCAAAATCATAAATAACTACAATACAAACTGGCGGGGCTGGCTCTCTAACCAGATCTTATAGGCGAGTGAAAGGCCTGCAGGCATGTCCTTTTCGACCGGTACTACGCTAGTAAACTTTACACCAATTTGATCGGTTTGATACCAAACGCACTCAATAGTGTAGAGGCACGCAAATTTAAATATCATGAGGTGATTATAAGCAAATAAGTCGGCACTTAAAGTTGTTGTGAGGCGCGCGCCGTATTCAGACCAATCGCGAACGCCGCACGAAGCGCTACGCGATCCAGGAAGCTGCATCAGAGCTCCCCGCAACAATGAGCGCCTTCTATCTCGCGTCCGACGCGATGCGCCGCTCTTAGGTGCGGCTATATCCATCATTGGGCTCGCTTCGAACCTGCGCATTCGGGAACGCTGGGCGGGACGCAATAACTTTGACACGAACTCAAGAGTTTTACGGTACAAATACACGTAAAAAACGAGTTCGGCGGTATTGTGCTTACTAATATGGCCAAAACGCGACTCGCCATTTCCCTTCAATAGCCTACTTGGTCGTTACGCCTAGCGCAGACTATGTAGTTGAATTGGAATTTTACTCAAGATGGCGTCTCGTGACAATATATGGCGTGATTTTCACTCGTTTAAGTGGTATCATAAATCCAATATAGACTGAAAATAACACTGATAAAATCGCGCCATCGCTGATTTTTATGACTGAATGTTAAGCGAAGATCGCGCAAAGAAAAATTGTGTGGATCGGGCTTTGAAGTAGATTGAATAACACACGAAATGGCCTGTTCAGCGTTGACGGTGGGAAGGACTATTAGGTCCCGCACCTCATCCACGCCCCTGAGGGCTGCTCAAAAACTCGTCAGGGCGCCACGGGGACGAAGGTGGGAAGTTAAATGAGGGTGCGGCGATTTCGCGCGCAAGACAGAGGCGGCTGACGCCTGGGCGGTTGGATCCGTCGGCGACGCCGACGGTGCTCAGGACCCTTGCTTAAACCGCCTCGCTAACGCCCGACGGCTCCAGTCCAGTATTTTTCCGCGCAGGAGGTCGGGTGAGACGGGCTTGGCGATGTGATCATTCATCCCTGCGGCAATGCAGTCAGCGAGCTGGTCGTCAAAGACGTTCGCACTGAGAGCTAGGATGGGCGTGTTCCGGTTCGGCCCATTTGAAGCGCGTATCTCCCGGGTGGCCGCAAGTCCGTCCAGACCCGGCATCTGCATGTCCATGAGGATAACGTCGTAAGGCTGCTTGTCGGCCGCCTGCACGCCGTAGCGACCGTCTTCGGCCTCCTCCACGTGGACACCCTCACGCTCTAGAAGGGTGCGGACCAACTCGCGGTTTTCCAACACGTCATCGACGAGAAGAACCTTGAGGTCGGCATGCGATGGGGGCGGGGCGGCGGCGATTCGGGATCGCGGCTCGTCGAGCGCCTGGCTCACCCTCGGGGCGAGGACTGAGAACGTGAAGGAAGACCCGACGCCGGCTTCGCTGCGGACGGTGATGGATCCGCCCATGAGCTCAACCAACTCTTTACAGATAGCCAGACCCAATCCGCTTCCGCCGTACTTGCGGTTCATGGCGGCGTCGAGCTGAGAGAAGCGACCGAAAAGACGGTCGATCTTTTCCGCAGGGATGCCGAGGCCGGTGTCTGTGATCGCCACGCGCATTTTGCCCTGTGCGTCATCGTAGGTTGCGGCGAGGGTGACCGACCCCTTATCGGTGAATTTGAGGGCGTTGGTGACGAGGTTCAGAACGATCTGCTTCACCCGGGCGCTGTCGCAAAGGACAAGCGGCGGAAGGGCGTCGTCGATGGCGGTGATGACTGAAAGTCCTTTAGCCGCGGCCTGCGGCTCCAGCAGTTGAATGATGGTGTCCATCAGGCCGCGCGGGTCGAAGGGTTGTGGATCAAGGGTGAATTGCCCCGCCTCAAGGCGCGAGAAGTCCAAAATATTATTGACCAAAGCGAGAAGCATCTGGCCTCCGTCGGCGATCCTGCGAACGTTGCGACGCGCGCGTTCGGACAGGCTTTCGTCGTCGCTCAAAACGCCGGAAAAGCCGATAATCGCAGTCAGGGGCGTTCTGATCTCGTGGCTCATGTTGGAGAGGAAGTTCGCCTTGGCGAGGCTGGCCGCCTCAGCAGCGGTCTTGGCTTCCTGGAGTTCATGTTCGACGGTTTTCAGGCGCGTTATGTCTGTGAAGGTGACGATCACCTTGTCCGGATCCCCATCCGGCCCCACTACCGGATAGGCGTTGCCCAGATACCAGACGGTCTTGTCGTCGCTGGTCCGCCTGTTGCCGACGACGACGTCTCGGACCACAGCCTTTGTGGTGAGCGCAACGCTGACGGGGAACTCCTCATGCCTGAGCCGTTCGCCGGTTTCTCGAACGAACCGCCAGCGCACATCCTCCTTGGTGGCCCCGATCATATCCGCGCGATCCACGCCCAGGAGGGCCTCGGCCATGGGGTTGGCGTAGGTGATGGTGGTCGTCTTGTCGTGCACCACTATTCCGGCGAAGGCGTGATCGAGGATGAACCGGTAGTAGGCTTCCATGGCGAGAATTTTCGCCTCGTAGGTGCGCCTTTGGGTCACGTCGCGGGTAATGCCGATGTAGTGGGACACCTGACCGTCGTCGCCAAAGATCGGCGCAACCGTCAGCTCATTCCAAAAGGTGGCCCCGGACTTGGTGTAGTTCAGGATCTCGCCTGCGAAAGGGCGATGGGCGCCCAGGTCCTCTCGGATCCTAGCGACAACGGCCCGGTCAGTTTCGGGTCCCTGCATGCATGAGCAGGTCTTGCCCAAGAGATCCGCTTCGCTGAAGCCAGTGATCGCCTGAAACGCTGCGTTCAAAAAGATGATCCGCCCATCTGCGCCGGAGAGCAGGATGCCCTCTGACACTGAGGCTAGGGCTTCCACCAAGACTTGAGGGTTCATCGCCAGGGCCGCTCAGAACGCGCGTTGCACACCGCAAACCCCCGTCCGTTGCCGGCGTCGATCTAGCGAGAGGAGAGCGGCCCCGCGCGCTGAGCCTGAATGATACCGGACCCCTTGAGCTCCCACGGCCAGCGGCCTCACGTCCACCATTGTAGGGTCAGCATAGTACTTATCATTTGCAGCCATCAACGATCAAAAGCGGCCAAAATATAGGTGTCGGGCGCGTCAGATCATCCAGTCATAGGCTCGGATCGGAAATACCGATAGACCCTTGGAGAGATCGAGGTGGAGAATCCTGTGTTACAGGATTTGACGCGCGCGTGCGCAAATGCACTGTCGGTCAATATGACAGAAAACTTGCGCGTGACGTTGAGGGCGCGGGGCTGCGAGACGCAGACGTGTCGCGGCAGAGGCCTAGCATCACTTCACGTCAAGCGTCCGCGCGTTGTCCCCGTCCGCAAAGGGCCAGTCGCCTAAATTGGCGGGCGTGGCGCGCGGCCGGCTGCGCCTCCGCCGTTGGGCCACGGGGCAGGAGAGATTTCGGCGGCGCGAGGTTGCAAGGTCTCGCCCGGCGATTGGCGCGTCGACCCTTGGACAAAGTCAAGCCTTAGGACGAACTAGTTTTTAAGGTTTCAGCCCTAATGTCTCCAGGTCAAGACTTGGAATTAAGGCGGTTGGCATTATTCGTGTTAAACGCTGCTCCAGTCAAAAATTCTAATCGGGAAGAGGCGGCGCGTACTGCGCTTTTACGTTACGCTGAAGTCGATCAGTCGCGATGGTGGGTTCGACCCGCGATAGAGGTTTTTGCGTCAAGTTTTCTCTCTTGCTATAGTTCGCTTGTGACTGCAGCCGTTTGGTTGGCGGGTATGTTGCTCGTCGATGTCCTCAGTTCCTGGGTCCGGCAGCGAATTCTGAAGCGTGACTTCCGGCTGAAACAGCTCATGTACGTCGTCGCGCTTCTCGCATCCCTGCTTTGGGTGGCGCACGCCGTGGTTCTCTGGAGTTGCGTCGGCCTTGTTCCCAACATTGCCGCTGTCATGGACCTCATGACAGTCGCCCTTTACGGCGCCGTCGGTTCCTACCACAGTCGGCCTTTGTTGCTGAACCTTGTCGTTCCTCAATTAGCGACCCTGTGCGTATTATTGGTTAGCTATCTCGCGGCCCACGAATCGCCCTTTGCCGCCGTGATGGCGACCCTCGCCACGATCGGCGCGTGCGGGACGATCCTCATGAACGGCCTCCTCATGCACGAAGGAGAACTGAAGCTGCGCCGCTCCAACGCGGACATGGCGCGGCTGAACGCGGAATTGGCTAACTTGGCGGAAACAGCACAAGTGGCGAGCGCGGCTAAGTCTTCCTTCTTGGCGAACGTGAGCCACGAGATCCGCACCCCCTTGAACGGCGTGCTTGGCATGGCGCAAGCCATGACCACCGGGGCGCTCACTGAGGAGCAGCGTTCGCGCCTTAAGGTCATCAAGGAGTCTGGCGAAGCCCTCTTAGCCTTGCTGAACGACATCTTGGATATCGCTAAGATTGAAGCGGGACGGATTGAAGTCGAGGACGTGGAGTTCGACGTTGGGCGCTTGGTCGTCAGCGCGACGGCGCCGTTTCAAGCGCTGGCGGACGCCAAGGGCGTTAGCCTCATTATTGATGTGAGTCCCCTCGCTGAGGGGATCTGCCGTGGAGATCCGACGCGCCTTCGGCAGATCCTCGCCAATCTCGTATCTAATGCGGTCAAGTTCACTGAAAAAGGACATGTCCGCGTCACTGTCGGACGTGAGGACCGGCTTCTCGTCGCGAGTGTCGCCGACACGGGAATCGGCATTCCGCAAACCAGTCTTGAGGCCATGTTCCAACCCTTCAGTCAGGTTGACGCGTCGACGACGCGGCGCCACGGCGGCACGGGTCTGGGCTTGTCCATTAGCAAGCAACTCGCGGGCTTAATGGGCGGCGCCATCACGGTGAAGAGCGAGCCTGGTCTTGGCTCGACCTTTACGGTGTCACTTCCCATTGCGCGCGTGCGGGCTTTGGCTGACGCGGGTGACGTATCACAAGACGCAGCCGGCCAGGATCCCTGGGGCTGGCGGGAAAGGGGCGATCCGGCGCAAAGTCCGTTGTGTCGTCTACGCATCCTCGCCGCTGAGGACCATGAAGCTAACCGACTTGTCCTTCAGGCTTTGCTTCAAGCGTCAGGAGCGCATCTCACCGTCGTCGGCAACGGGGAGGAAGCCATAGCCGCGTTCAGATCTGGCGTTTGGGATCTGATCCTCATGGACGTTCAGATGCCCGTTATGGACGGACTTGAAGCGACCCGGCGCATAAGGGCCTATGAGTGCGCCTCTGCCGTGACGCCAACGCCCATCCTCGCACTGACCGCCAACGCCATGCCGGATCAGATCGCACACTATATCCATAGCGGGTTTAGCGGGCACATCGCCAAGCCTATCGACATCGCCGCGCTTTACGCTGCCCTAGAGGCGACCCTCGGGACTGCGTCGTCTGGGGAGGAGGCGCGCCGAAGGGCCTAAGGGGGGAAGGACGCGTCTCTGCGTATCGATTGGCCGTCCGCACCAGCCCTTGGACTGTGGTCTGAGGGCCGATTTCGTCGTGCACCAAGTCCTCGTCCTGCTCGCCGCCAGCAACGACAATAGTGAAGTTTTCCTGCCGACGTCTCTGCCATCCCGGCGCTAGGGTCGCGGCCCAGGCGGGATCTGTGGTGGCGTTGTTCCTGACATCCACGGAGGGGGTGCGTCGAAAAACGTACAGCGCCTTGGCGGCCGCTCCTTGATGCGGGATTCACTGCACCGCGGTCGCGCCCGTACGAATGATCCCGACCCGCTTATCCTTGACCTATTGCTCGTAATCCCAGCTTGACGCAGACGAGCTCGCATCAACAGCCCCCCGAAACCTCCCCTGATTACGACAGCCTGCACCGCGTCGAACACCGGCTCACGGGTAAAGCCCCGCCCGACATAGGGGTCGTCGACGTAATGAGAATATTCCCCCGTGGTCTCAACATACTGCCCTACGCCATCCTCCCGGACGCGTTTGTCCCGCTCAGCGAGGTATTTGGCATGAAGGGCGTCTAGGTCGCAGTCGAGCTGGCCGACGATCTCCGCAATGGTGCGCTCGATATTCATAGCTGCAACTCCCAAAGCTTACCGGGATTAGATCGGCCCAGAGCCATGCGGGCAAGCACCAAGGCCCCTCTAACCCTTTTCTAGAAATCATTTGGGGCGTTGCTGGTCACGCCGAGCGACGCAGACCTGGCGCTTGGGGCATGGGCAACCCGTCGTTTGGCTTTATGTCCTGTCCTTTGCGGGTGCTTTAAGTCCAGCCGCGGCGCCCGTATGCGCCGCTGACCTGGCGGGAAGAGAAATGCGTCTTTCGATTTCTCGCTACATTTTCCACGTCCAATCGCTCGCCTTGGGCCGGCAGCCTCCCCCCGGCGCGCCTGTCCACGCCCTGCCGCGGACGATGCGGCCTGTATGCGCTCCCGTCGCCTTTCCCGCCTGCAGCGCAAACTGGCCGTTGACGAGGACGTCGTCCACGCCAACGGCAAGCTGGTCTGGCTTGGCGTAGGTCGCGCGGTCGGCGATGGTCTTAGGGTCGAACACGACGACGTCAGCGAAATAGCCCACCTTGAGAAGACCACGGTCCGAAAGGGAAAGATTCTGCGCTGGTAAGCCCGACAGCCGCCGCACGGCGTCCGCCAGGGACACATCGTGGGTCTCCCGCACGTAATGGCCCAGGAGCCGTGCAAAATTGCCGTAGGCGCGTGGGTGATTGTGAGCGAGCAGGAACACGCCCTCGGGAGCGGGCGCCGCTTCGTCGGAGCCGAAACTCATCCAGGGCAGGGCGACTTCTCGGCGGACGTTGTCCTCGCTCATAAGGAAGTAGGCAACTCCGACTCGGCTGCCATCTTCAATGACCAGGTCGACGGCTGTATCTTCTGGGCTTTCGTGCCGCGCGCGCGCTACTTCGCCAAGAGTTTGGCCTGTAAGCGGTTTTAGCTTGGGATTTTTGAACGCCAGGAGGAGCGTGCCCTCAGGACCGGCGCTTGCGAATAGATTCTCCCAGGTCTTGGGGTGGGCGTCATGCATCTCAGCAACAACCTTAGCGCGAATGGCAGGGTCCTTCAGCCGTGCGATCCAAGCCTCAAGCCCGCCATCTTGAACCCATGACGGCATCGCTGCGTCCAGACCCGTAGCGCCGGCCGTGTAGGTGTACATGTCGGCGCTGATGCGAACGCCTTTTGCACGTTCAGCCTCGATCATGGCTATGACTTGGTCGAGCTTGTGCCAGTTGTCTCGGCCGCTTTGCTTAAAATGGTAAATCTCGGCCGGCCCTCCGGACGCCTCAGCAATGTCAATGGTCTCCTGCACGCCTTCCATAAGGCGGTCGCCTTCGCTTCGCATGTGCGCGATGTACTCCCCGCCGCACCGCGCAGACACCTTGGCGAGGGCGATGAGCTCAGGGGTCTTGGCGTACGTGTTGGGCGAGTAGATCAGGGCGTCTGTGACCCCGAGGGCTCCCTCCTCCATTGCTTGTTGAACAAGCGCCTGCATCGCTTGCAGTTGAGCTGCGGTAGGCTGCACGTCGGCTTCGCCGAGGAGGTTGACGCGTACCGTACCTGCGCCGACGAACGACGCCACGTTGGGAGAGATGCCTTTTTTCTCGAGGGTTTCGAGGTAGCCGCCGAGGGTCGTCCAGGTGATGGGGTATTTAATGTCGCCCTGCCTCGCCTCGGCGAGGGTCTTCATCTCCGCCGTCAGAGGGCCCATGGAGTCCTCGCCCATCACTTCCAGGGTCACCCCCTGAGCCAGGTCTGAGAGCCCGCGGCCGTCTGCGATCAGACTCTCCTCAGGGTGAGCCAACATGTTGATGAAACCCGGCGAAACCGCCCGGTCGCGCGCGTCAATCTCTGTTTTGCCGTGACCTATGATATGAGGGCTAATCGCGGCGATCCGCTCCCCGCGAATAGCAAGATCGCCTTGAAAAGGGGCTCCGCCCGAACCGTCGTAGATCGTCCCGTGACGAATGACGACGTCATAATTCTCCGCTGCGGCGGCCGCGGCTGTTGAGGTCGCAGCAATTGTAAAAATTAGAATGAGGCTTAACCGGGCCATCGTCTCCCCCGTGCTCCCAAGAACTCTCATACGGAACGGTTGCCTGCGTTAAGTCAAATTCAGCTGGCGTTCGGTCTGGCGTAGATCGTCATTCGGCTTTGTATGGGCGACACTGAAGGGCTTTGTCGGCCACGAGATGGGCGACCGGTTGCACCTCGTCATCGATGGCGTGGACGGGCGCACCCACGATGTGGAGGTGGCGGACGCCTGCCGCATCGACGACATTAGACGCGGCCACATCATCGCGCTAATCCGGCGCCGACCAAGGCCGAGCCTCGGCCGCGCGGCTCAAACGCCTCTACAACGCCATAGAACGCGCTGTTGCCGACCTGCACACCCCGGCCCTGAAGGAGCGCATCGCCGGCCTGAAAGCAAGCCGCGACCAGGCCGACGCCGCCAGTAGCCAGGCGCTGGCCGAAAGCGCAGGCCAAAAGCTTGGACTGCGCGAGGTGGATGAGGGGATATGGGTCGTCAGCTTCATGCGCTACGACCTTGGCTTCATCG
>Ga0209208_10010659_pt1 | contig 11894 bp, 4 predicted proteins | sample S1TSphfallax_3_FD_187694 | JGI IMG/M metagenome (GOLD analysis project Ga0209208, IMG submission 187694) | Host-associated microbial communities from peat moss isolated from Minnesota, USA - S1T2_Fd - Sphagnum fallax MG (SPAdes) (version 2) | ecosystem: Host-associated > Plants > Peat moss >...
ACTAGAAAGGTTTGAAGAGTGTCAATGTGAAGACGATGATGTTCGTTTTCATTATTGAACTTGGGTTCCTGATGATGGCCATTATCGTTGGTTGCGAGGCCCAATCAACCCCCTTTCCATGGAACATCGAGCCGAATATCTAGCTCACATTATTCGTCGCATTCTGGAATTTTTGCAATTATGATCTATCCCCTTAAAGTTATTTACTAAGTTGTAATTCACCTGAGGCTACTCATGTGGAAAATGTTAATACTTAAGTTTGATTTTGATTTTATTTGAGTGTCTAATAGAAGTGAGGACTAAATAAATATGTATTAGGACTGCATCCTAGAATTCTTTCAAGTACATCATTAGTGCATGAAGATTATTCTATAGACTAACTTAATACTGTTATGGCAAAATGTTACTGTTAATTATGGGTTTGAATTCCCATTATATCAATAAATCACATCTAATTCTACATCCCCCTTCCTTTCTCTACAACGTAAAAGGATAATACACTTTAAAAGGTTTACTAGGTCCTAAAATTGATTAAGCATTGCATTAATTTAAATAAAGAAAATCTTTATGCCTAGAAATATCCCAAAGGCTGATTCAACAATTAACAATCACTACTTGGAAGTGTATAAAGATTCAAATCATTATATCTAAAGAAAATTATGGAACTAAAGCTTAATAATTTGTTGACTACAATCTATGGCTCACAAGGCCATTTGGGATGAACCAATTAAAAAGGCTCAACCTTAAAGGCCAATTCAAAATGAAATAGGATTTTCCTACTTAGGTCATCTAGGTGTAGGCTTAATTTAGGTGATGTATATTTAAGCCTAGTAAAGGTCATGATTTAGGTTGCCTAGCCTACTCTAGGCTTTTATACCTATTCACCAATTATAAGCTCTTAAACCTAGGCCTAGGAACTTAGGTTGTAGGTTCCTAAATAGAGGGACCTTAGGAATAGGTATCTAATTTTAAGTTTAACCTAGGTTGCTTAGGTTTTATGCACTTGGCATAGCCTAGTGGCTAATGTTTAAATTCCATGTGGGATAACCTAGTGGCCAATGTTTAAATGTCATGGGGCATAGCCTAGTTGGCCAATGTTTAATGTGGCATAGCCTAGATGGCCAATGTTTAAATGCCATGTGGCATAACCTAGGTGGCCAATGTTTACATGCCACGTGGTTTAACTTGGGTGGCCACTATTTAAATGCCACATGGCATTTGCTTAATCAAAAAGGTGTTTAACTAGTCAAAAAATCATTTGATTATTGTATTGACTAGTCAAAATGACTAATAAAAAATACTAGTCGAAATGATTAATCAAAAATACTAGTTGAAATGACTAATCAAAAGTACTAATCAAAATGACTAGTCAAAAATGCCAACCTAGACTTGGTCAAAAAGTACATGGCATAGTCACAATGGACATGTTTAAAACAACTTGTCCAAAATGACTAAAAGGTTTTTTTAACGCTTGTCCAAAATGGGTCTTGTTTTACTAAAATTTCTAGTCAAAAAAATTGGGAATTCTAATAGTGAACATTGGTTTTATACATTAAGTTTCAAATTTTGCTTCATGATAGATAGTTCATTTATTGACATAAAATCTTAATATAATTTATGTTCATGGACCAATTACACATGTGACTAAAATGTCTTCAAAACATGATAATGATAACTTTACAACTAGATTATTAAGGTGAAAAATCTCATACTAGATTTAGGTTGGAGTTTTGGTTATTGTGTGAAGATTTGTGAGCTTATAGCCTTTGCAGTTTTCCTTTGCGATTTTAGTGTCAAGTAGCACAAATCCATCACTCCTGGTCATAGATAAATTCATCCATATTAAAGTTTGACATCTTGTAGCCAAAAATTTACAACAAGGCAACCAAGTAACATACTTGATAATTCATTTTCTTGGTACATAAATATTGACCAACTTGGAGAGGTCAAACTTAATGCTATGTAAGTTGCTTGACCCCACTCCTTTCGGTTTAAACGTTATTGAAGGGATTTTGCAAAGACAAAAACAATTGTCATAATACACATTTCTTATTTAAGCACATGGATCATGAAATAGCCTTTAAATTTAACTGGAGAACTAGATTGCAACAAATTAAATTCAATATCATCAAGGCATATATGTGGACTACTGACAATCATTTAAAACAAATGGCTAAAAACTTCAAACTTCTAGTTTTTTAATCTTTATCAATGTTCCTATTAGAATGGATGCACACAAGACCTAAATTTATATTGAAAACACAAGTTCATGGAATGGTTTTGTAGCTCATAACATTTGCACATGCACCCAAAGCCAACAACATTCATCAAATTGTTAGATTGTTGAAATTTAATTAGCATCATAAAAATTCAATCATAGCAAAATGTGAAAACTTGATAAAATTATTGTTGCCTTTAGAGAAGTTGTAGTTTCAATGCTTAACGACATGTTACCACAACTAATGTTCATTGAATTGAACGTAAATACAACAAATTGCACCTACTTTTTAATTCTTGAAAAGAACTTGTCTTTTTTTCCATTACACAACATTGATATTACATTCCCAATTTCTTTTAGATTATAATCAAGATACTTGTTCACCCAAGAAAATGAACTTGGAAATGTCTTTGAAATTGTTGCAATTGCAACCATCATTGATTTCTTGGGGGTTTTCTAAGCTCAACCTTTTAGAATATACATGATAAACATAAAGAATTGAACTTTAAGCAACATATTTGAGATTTCTGTCCTAGAAGATTTGTAAGTTTTACTTCTTTTTTGGGTGAACATCAGGGATAAGACTAACAACTTGCCTAATAGATCCTTTCATGGTCATTATAACTTTAATATAAAGTCTAATTCTATTCACATGTGGTTAACAAATAGATGCACTTCAAATGAATGCCTAGGTTAACAAATACTTGAATATACTAACTATGGTTTAGAGCAAGTGAAATAATTACTAGTGAACGTGCTTTGCCAAAAAGTATATGATTGAAAATATCATGCACTCAATAGATCCTCTTGAGTTTGGAGTAAGATGATCACCTACAACCCATGGGAAGAGTTGCACCAACAAAATTTTGTGATCATTGCTACAAAATAAACCATCAATGATTTCTTTGGGTTTTATAAGCTTGACTTTCTAGAAAATACATGACGCTTCAATTATAGCCCATGGGAAGAACTGTAACAACAAAACTTAGTGATCATTGCTGTAAAATAAGACCTAACATTTCAGTTACTTAATTCCAACAAACCTTGACAATAGACTTTCCAAGAAATGATAAAAAAATAAACCTCATTATGTAGAAATGTTGTGGTGACAACTATTTGTGATCAATAAAAATTGCTGGTCCATACTATCACTAATGTTTTCACTCGGAAGAATAATACATTTTCATATAAAGCTTTAAAGAATGACATAAATTTCACAAAGTCATTCAAGCACTCATGCCTACTATACAAGTTTGTTAGAGATCATAAAAGCTTAAAATGTAGGTCAAGCATAAGCCTTCAAATCACAAAAAAATGTATAAAACATTTATTTGGGGTGTAATACACTAGTAGAAAATGGCCAATTTTGCAACTTGTCCATGTGACTAATTTTTAGTTGCAAGCAACATTTGCAACTAAAATCTTAATAGCTACATTGACAATAGTTACAAACGACAACAAATTTTGGATGAAAAAAAGTCAATGAAATACGTCTTCATTCTTTGACTAGCCATATACGTATTATCGCTTGCAATTAAAATGTGACCTTTTGTTGAACAATGGGAACAAATTATGTGTTACCATGTGTCCCAATTCTTAAGCATTAAAAATATTTTATTATTATTTTGAAATAATCTAAGACATTTAATTTTTATGTTTGGATGGTTTAGATTGTGACATGTGGTGCAATAAAAATTTGCCACATGGCATATTAATTGAAATTTTCCAAATTAAATTTAAATCAATATTTAGGTATGTAGGTTGAACTAAATACCTCCCTACTTATATACCTACCTACCCATTTAGGATAAACATTTATCTAGATAAGACGTATTTACCTACCTATGCCAAATACCTATTTCGGTAGGTAGGTAGAAAAGTAAGTAGGTAAGTTAGGGAACTAGGTAGTAAGGTGTAAGTACATGAATATTTATATTTTATTTTGGGTTAAGTCATTTTATTGACTCATCCCATATTCCCATATTTTTAAATATGAAAATCTAAGACAAAAAACCTTGTTTATATATTTTTCAAGATGAGAATGAATAGCCAAAACATATGGGATAAATTTTTTAATTGCAAGTCATTTGTGACTAAACATTAATAGTTGTAAACGATTTGCAACTAAATGTTTTTATCCCATATGTTTTGGTTTTCATTTTCATTTTGAAAAGTATATAATTTAGTAGGTAAGTGACAACTAATTAGCTAACTAACTAACTAATAAATTTATAATTATTTAATGAATAAAATATAATAAATAAATAAATAAACTTGCTAATTAATTATATTTAGTAATAATCAACAATATTTTATGATTATTAAATTGATTATATTATTATTTAGTTTTAAATATATATTAACTATAATAATCTATCAACCAATTTAATTAACTAGTAATTGGTTAATATTGAAAAAATTAGTTAATTATTAATAACTAATAAATTGTTATCTCATAACCAAACAAATTAATATATTAACTGAGATATTCAGTATTTAGTAATTATCAACTATTAATTATAAATATTGAATACTAGTTTTTAAATATCAAATAATACAATTAAAACATAGCCTAGGCTAACTATTTTATTATAATTATTCCCATAATTATTTTCATTTATTTAGTTAGTAATAAATATAAATGTAAATATTTAATAGTAACAATAACATTAATTCAATTATTGTTGTAGCTAGTTGGTAGCCAAGGTTAACTATTTTATTTTTATTATTCATATTATCATTTCACTCACTAAAAGTATTTATGAAATATTACAATAAATATTTTATATCTTTATTAAGTATATTTTTCCTTCAAAAATGATTTCTGCATTTGTATAATAATTTATTAGATTTCCATTTTAACTAATACAGTAATTATTATAAAATAATAGAATAATAAAACTGAGAATAAAAATTAAATATCAGTAATTGGTCATAATCATTTAATTATTAATAAATAATAAATATCAATTATAAACTTGAAATATATAAAACTTAAAACTATATATTAATATTTCCTACTAAATATTATATTAATCAAATAATACTTCATAATTGATTACTTATAATAATAATAATAATAATAATAATAATAATGTAATTTGTAGCTAGCCTAGGTTAGCTATTATTATTATTAATTATTAAATCACTTGTTAGAGTTATTATATTTTATTATAATTTTTTATAATTTTTCAATAAATAAAAAATAATTTTAAATAAGTACATTAGTCATTTGAAAATTATTTTATAATAGTAGAATAATAGAATAATCTTTTAATAATTACTTCAGTAAATATATAATTATTTTTCCTATCATGATAATATCATCATCATCATCATCATCATTATGTAATAAAATTTTATTATTCTAAAATTTTAATCACATGTAATTAATACAATTATATAATGTAATAATAATAATAATAAATGTGATTTGTAATAATTTTAAGAAGTATAATGAGATGGTTCAAATAAACTTGTAATATGGGCATAATATATTTAGCAAATATTTTACATAAAATTTTAATATACTCAAAATATACACTATTTAGTGTAACCATAATCAAGGCCATTTATGTTAATAATAATATTTGAATACATATATAATATGGTTGTTCATAGAAATTCAAAATATACATTTAAAAATCTTAATACACCCAACTATATTATTTAGAATTCACAAAATACACCTTTGTATACTCATAGGGTTGTAACTAAATTGGTCACATTTGTAACTAATGGGACATAAATTGTTCTTCTTGGATGAAAATTAAACTAAATGTTCACATGGAAGGATGAACACCAATTGCAAACTAGTTGCATTATAGTCACAACTTTGACCAACACAAGAAATAATTGCAAAAATGTCCAAATGTAGTTGCGAATAACTAATAGTTGCATGTAGTCACAAATAGAGTGGTTACATTTTGGCCAATTTCTACTAGTGAATAGCTAAGGCTTACCAACCTTTTGTTGCTATTACATATGGTGTGCTTTCCATTGACTCAAGATGCTTCCCAACTCATGTTCCTTGGATGCTTCCAAGTTCATGCTCCTTGTATGCTTCTGAGCTCACGTTCATTTTCAAAAAAGTTCACAAAGTTGTCTCAACGCATTTTCATGATGTCTGTTGATGTCCATTGATGTTGACAACCAATTAAAGTGACTAGTCGCAAATTGCAATTAATCAGTCAATAATTGTTAATAATAATTAATGGGCGTTATCCCCTTCCCATGTGTATTAATTGAAAACTTGAACACAACAACAATATAATTTATATTGAAATTGATGGATTTAAAAACCCTATTTTGACTTCACGTTGGTGGGAAAAGTAGGTGGGAAAAATAGGTGGTGAATTTTACCCTATGAAAATTGTATAGTGTGTACTCCAATAAAAATTACATTTTTTTGCCCTAAATATAGCATTGTAGTGTGCTTTCACTTGGTTGCCAAATGTTAACATGTTTTTCTATTCCCAATAAGTTTTCAACTTTTAAATTTTCTAGCAACAAATTCTTAAAACAATAATAGGTACATTAACCTTAAAATTTTTAAATCTATGTACAATTCTTAAAATGACATGTACTCAAATTGCACATAATTTCAAAAAATGTTGCTAAAACAAAAATGCTTTCATATTCAATGAAAGAGGAATACAAAATCAAATAATATAAAAAAATCCTTTAAACTAAATTTGTCTTTTTAATCTTATACTAAGTAATTCAAAATTTAAACAATCATAACAAACCATTTAAACAGTCATTAATCAGTACTTAATTAATAGTCCAAAAACTACACCTTATTTAACCACATGTTTCACTAGTTTTGCCAACCTATTGTGTAGATTACTAGTTGATTAACAATTTGTCAACCTGTCTACTAACCTAATATAATGTTCCCTATCATTTCTATAGCTACTTAGGTTAATGCCACATGTTAGGTTAATATAATAGGTTAGTTAGATCACATGTTACATATAACAACATGCCTAAACCTATAACATATTATGTTACATGATATTTAATTTGGGTAACAATGTAGTTTTCGAAGCCATCGTTCAATTTTTGATATGTTTGGTTTAAGCAGTTTGAAGGCAATTTAAGCGAGAATCCAAGAATAACATAACTTCCTTAAGGTGATGTCTTAAGTAAACATTTCCTTTCTTTGTTTCAATTATGTTTTCCATTTCTTTCATTTCACATTCATTCAATTATTTATTTTTGTCTTATATTTTGTCAAAGTTTGTAGTTTGGGGAAATTTTAATTATTCATGTTTGTTTGTAGTCGATTTCAATCTTTGTTTATAGATTGCATAAAGGCATTTGTAGTTTTAACAGGTAGAAAATCATGTTGTCGATTGGGTTCTCTATTTAGAGAGGCAAAAGATGCATGTGGATATTTGACTTTTAATCTAAAAGGTTAGACGGTTCCTTAATTTTGGGTTGTTTGTAGAGTTGAATTTCAGTTTTAGTAGCTCATATTCTAAATTCCTATATGTACAACAACATAGTTTTTGATATTTGGATTTGTATGAAATCAATAAATTGATAATCATTGTTTTTTCATGCACTTGAAGTTTATATTGGTTGTCGGCTCCATAGGGTGAAATTCATATTTCATAATATGCAAATTCCTTCCTACTCAAGGTTAAATGTTCAATGTATATGCCATAATACGTTTCAAGCTAGGATTATCATACCCATTGGTGGCCACCAGATGATATTTCTGCTATTACTTTCTAATAGATAACTTTTTTCAATTATTTAATGGCCCCCAAGCTTTTGTGTTCAATGTTCCACCAATGATTTATTATATACATGAACTATAGCTATTGTAAATTCTTTTTTTGCTACTCCACAAAATTGAATGGCATAGTAAGTATTTCAAATTGTGTCTTTTGATTTTGCCATTGAATTGCTTGCTAAATGTTTTATTGATTTTGGTGGGCACCACGAAAACTTGGCAATGTTATCTAATGCTTTAATTCTTTTCCCTGTTTTAAAGGTCTTCGAATTTTTTAATTCTAGTGGCCATTGGGTTCATCTATTGTCATGTATGTTAATTGTTATGATGGTGAAAAAAACTATTCTTATGAGAATTTGTCGTTTCAACACTTTGTTTGGTGCCCACCAACTTGAAGATGTTATTCTATTTTTCTTTTAACTCTCAAAATTGATTGTTTATATTTTCAAACTATTTCAAAGTCCTGAATTAATTAAATATGTGTTAAATACATCATAAGAGGAAAGATGATGAGCAATGGCAACAACCTAGGAGAGACCTGCAGTTGTCTTATTCTGAGGCATGATAAGTAGAAGCTATGGGGACTCAACTAAATCAAAAGGGGAATTGTTACATATATAGGATGAAAGGAGGTGAACGCTTTCTCAATGAAGCCCTAATGGATGACGAGATAGTTCTTGTTGCCGAAAGAAGAAAATGACAAAAAGTTGGACGGTTGATGGGTTTGTGTGTGATGGTGTTTGTTTGTTGTAGGTTAATGAGGATTGGGAGTTCTATGTTTTGAGTTGCTGAAGATATGTTGTGATGGCGAAGGAGCAAACTTGTTTGTTGTGACGCCATGATTGATGAATTCTTGCTATAGTGAAACATGCTGGATGGTCTTTTGGCAAGGTCTGAGGAGAACACGGGAGATGGGGGGAGATAAGTAACAAATTATGAAAAGCTAAGTATTAAGCTCTTAATTGTTTAGATGCTGGAATGTTAAAAAAAGAAAGATGTTTTCTGTTTGCTGTTGTGTGGAAGAAGAATCCTTCACTTGATTAATTTGTTTTCTTGAAGCACTTGAGTTTCACTTAGCATTGTGCTTCAAAGTAGATGTAGATTTAATAGTTGAGCATAGGGGCTGAATCATGAAAATGATGAGAGGCTCAAAGGGTGTCATAAGTGGCCTCTGTGGCTAAGTCTGTGTTTGGGTTTTATACATGGTTTTTCAATTCTGCGTGTGTTTTTGATGTTGTGATAAAGAGTACCCAAATCTTTTGGAGCTCCGAGGTTGTAGTTGTGGTTTTGAAGTCCAACATAGTGCAAACTTACGGGATTCTGGAGCTCTGTTTCACCCTTGTAATAATCCAGCATAGCTTGTCAGAATAAAAATTTGTAGGGTGTGTAGAAGACACAGTGTGTGGCTGAGGGGATAGGGCTGGTCATGAATAAGTTTATGCATTGTGAAGTGTTCTGTTGTGTTTGTTTTAGTCCAGGGCAGAATGTGGAAATGTATTAGTCTGTGAGGTGGTGTCGATGTCAATTCATTGTGGGCCAGCCTCTGAAGGGACCAATTACTAGTAAGTATGGAGCACCAAAGAGCACCAGGCGGTGGGAGCTCTCTGTCTGGACGCGTATCAGAGAAAACCATGATCCTGTTGTCCGAATGCTCCTTTTTTTAGTCAATTCTTAAGTGCTTCCAAATTCTAATGATGGAAATCTGCTCTGCTACTGCAGATTCTTAGACCACGAGGCTTGATGAATTCGTTCTGGTCTCTCGAAGGATAAGGAAAGCGGGGCGTGGCGCTCACGCTTCCTCCCCAACGGACAGAAAGTGCTCACCGACTGCCAACGGCTCTTTGGATTTTGCATCGCTCGAGCTCTATGCAGCTCCAGCCAAGCTGATCTCCCCTACTCTGGGAGAGGAGATCGGCAAGGAGGGAGGAAATGCAGGCTTGGACCAGGCGACTTCGGTCGCCTCCCAGGATCGTTCAAGACTCCAGCAACAAGGCAAGGAGGCGAAAGCTCTTTAGCCCAGGAGCTATGGCGGACTTCGAAGAGAACTTCCTCAACGGTCATCAACACTCATCATTCCGCTGGACGTCGCATCGAAGCCTCGAGAGAGCGAGACCGAAGGTGCGGAAGGATCGCACACCCATCAGGTACCTCCGAAAGGAGATCCTTCCCATCCCCACAAGTCAGAAGTCTATTCTGTATTTGTTGGTCCTGGAAGAAGCTCGGAGGGCTTGGACATCGCCGCTGCTAGGTAATCGAAGAGGATTGACCTCTCCACGGCCAGGGCAAAGGCGCCGAGAGTGAGGAACTCGTTGCGAAAAAATTCGACAAGCTCAGTGATCACCCCCTCACCCCATTCTCTGATCGTGCAACCAGGTAGCGGGACAGGTGCCGTTTCCCCCGAGGGGGAGGCGGCCCAAGGCCCATCGCCAATAGATTACAGCATGGAAATAGAGGCGGATTTTCCAACAGACTTAGTGTTAGTGATGCAAGAAAGCACAATGAAGAAAGCTAGACGAACTGTTATCGATAGAACGCTTGGAAGCAGAGCAACATTCAAAGCGTTGCTCGATTGCCTCAAGCTCCATCTCCCGGCCCCTTTCAACTCAGTATCCCTCCTCACAAGAGGATACTTCGAAGTATTCTTCGAGAACGAGGAAGGGGCCAAGGCCACCAGACGGCTGGCAACAGTCGAATGGAGCGGCCTAGGCCTCTCCTTTTCTCGCTACATTCCAAATTTCGACTCAAGCTCGCAGGGGGCGGAAGCTCAACTCACGCACGCGATCAAGGTCCAATTCCCTGACCTGCACAAGCAATTCAGGAACACGAGGGCCCTGACTATCATGGCGAGCAAAATCGGGGAAGTCCTGGAGATAGAAGCTGTAGACTCGTACATCAAAAGGCCAGCAGGGCCCATGATCACCATCGAGCTCAGGGATATTTCCAAGCTGCCCGGATACATTAGAATTCTGTCTATGGCGGAAGGAGCAGAGCCCAGCGACACTGTGGCACAAAGAATGTAGTATTCCGGCTTGCCAAACCAGTGCAGAAAGTGCAGGAGGTTCGGCCACCATGCACGGGCCTGCATGATCAATAGGAGCAAACCGTGGGAGGGGGCGCCAGTATACCCCCCCACAAACATCAGGGGACTAGAAGGAAAGGAGCTAGGGGGGGAGGAATTCCTCAACCGATCCAAGCCCAGGCCAACAAACAACTCCGAACCCAAAATGTGAGGAGGAATCAAGCGCAAACCGAAAAGATCCAGCATCAAAAGGAAGATAGCAAGCATTCGAATCACCCCACTCAGCTAAACATCGCCAGTACCTCCACAGTTCTGCCCAACGCAGAGGCATCACCACGGAATCGATGCCTGAAAGCCACTTCAGGGACCTTGGAAGCCGAACAGGATATGGCGGATCCGACAAGTCCACTAGGTCTCAACCATGTCAGGCCCAACACAAAGGTTGAAACTCGTCCAGCAATCACCCATCCTCAAGCAAAACAACCCAATTTTGGCTATCGGATGGCAACCCCTCATCAGACTTATCTCTCGATTGCCAACGCAAATCCATTCATGGCCCTGGAAGCTCTCAGCCTAGAAGTTGAGGGTCCCAAGGACGCTCAAGGGAAACTGGGAGAGATTTGGTCTTTCCAGGCAAGCAAGAAGCAATCCTCCAGGATTGTCTTGCTAAGGCAAACTCTGCCTCAGTCTCCAGCTCCCGCCTCAATACAGGACCTTACTCCAGGGAGTCGAAGAAAGAGAACGCACTCCGAGGTTCACAGTTCCTTTTTCACTTCTCTGGGCATCCCGGTGCCCCCGGGACAAGAACACGCTAGAGCAATAGTCTGGCCGGTGCTGTCCAGAGAGAGAAACAACCAGAAGGAGATCCTGGTCAATGTTAAGAGCAATGACTCGCCAAGCCTCCTGTTGCACCT
>Ga0209208_10010660_pt1 | contig 11893 bp, 16 predicted proteins | sample S1TSphfallax_3_FD_187694 | JGI IMG/M metagenome (GOLD analysis project Ga0209208, IMG submission 187694) | Host-associated microbial communities from peat moss isolated from Minnesota, USA - S1T2_Fd - Sphagnum fallax MG (SPAdes) (version 2) | ecosystem: Host-associated > Plants > Peat moss >...
CCATGTTGAAGGAAGTGTTGAGTTCACAAGAGTTTCTTTAAGGAGCTGGTTGTTTAATTTAAGGTTCTAGGATCAGGGGATTGTGGGGATCAAAAAATAATAATAATAATAATAACAAAATAAAAAAATAAAATAAAATATATGGCCATCAATGTTAAGTTATGAAAGATGCATAGGCGGTAGAGAAATTTGAACTTCAACTACAAACGCAATCTAGTATCTAGAAGTACGCTCGCTTCGTCTTTCACCGGTAGCATTTATACTTTCAAGTATGGTCACCTTGTAGAACCAGGGGTAGAGGGACAAAAGTTGCCTCACAGGGTTAGAGGTGATTTATCACAACTGGCTGCTTGCATTGAGTTAGTCAATATTTCTTTTGAGGAAGTTTGTGACGTAGCCAAAGTGGGGATGATCCATCATGCAAACTAAATTGATCACCCCTGTGAAGATTTTAGCCAAATATGGCTATTAACCAAATCTGATGTACATATCTTTAAATCATCCTTCTATATCTTTGGCTACTTAATGAAAACTATATATTAAAAAAAGATGCTTTTATGTATTTTTTCCACTTCTGGCAATTGAATCCCTCAGAAAATCAATCCATTTTTCAAAATTTGAACTTTTGCTTTTGAATGAAATTTCGCAATAAAAATGAAGGCTGGCATCACTTGTTGGGTGTGTTTTATCACAACCGACTACAGTAGTATTTTGGTAGCTTCCACATTGTTTTTTTTTTCAATTTTCTCACGTTGCACCAAAAGTGAAGCTTCGGTGAGGAGGATGACCTGAGTTCGGGAGTAGCGGTGAGGAGGACGACTTGGGAGTATAGGAGACTACAACTACAGGGTTAGACTTGGACCCTCTTGGACCCTCTCAGAAGGCGCGGAAAGAACATAAGAAGGCAAGCTTTCGAAAATCTTTTTTGCAGCTCTCCAGGAGCTATGGAGAGCATTGGAGCTTTGGAGCAGCTATGGAGAGCGTTGGAATAGCTCTAGACAACATTAAGAGAGCAAGGTACTTGAGAGTGTCTGGACTCTGAAGCTCTTTATGAATTTTGTCTGTTGAAGCTGCTGGCTTTCAACTTTACAAGGATTTGCTGTGGAGCTCAGCAACTGGACCTAGCCTCTTCTCAGCTGCTTGGTTCCCGCTTTCCCAAGGATTTGGTATATAGCTCACAAACTGGACTTGGACCTGTACCTCTTCAGTCACCGGCTTGCTTGCTTGCACAATACCTCTTGTTGCAGAAGCTTCTGTTGGTACTGTTGTTACTGTTGCTTCTGAATTGCAAGTGCCTCATCGGATGTTGATATGAGGAACTGGAGTTGTGGGAGTGTTAGGGTTTAGGGTTTGGGTTACTAAAGTTAGGGTTTAGAGTTTTGGTTAATGACGAATGCCATGGTTTTTTACGCTAAAACATGGGAATGGAACAAGGATTCATTGACGATCGTGGAGATGCAAGCGACTGAACTCCAGGCGCTTTGTACACGCTACAACCTCAAGCCTGCCAAGTCTGGCAAGGTAGCCGCTGCAGCAGCCATTGTCAACCATCTCATGGTCCCTAGGGCCGATGTGGTGACGAAACAAGATGTGCACAATGTTATTGAGGTCACTATGGAGCAAGTTGCAGAAAACATTCTGGCTCCAACAATGGAAGCTAAGATTGTGACCCTTACTGGCCAAGTCAAAATGTTGCAAAATAAAGTAGATGCGATGGCTAAGAGCTTTGATACCATGCAGACAGTGGGGAGAAGTGGAAGGAGGTCGTGGGCAGGAAGGTTGATAAGGTTGCCAACAAAGGTGGACTGGGCAACGGATGCTGACTTGGTCAAGGCCAGGGAGGCAAACATCCGGGTCACCGGGTTGACCATGAGCAAGGGGGAAACCTCAAAACAACTTATGGAGTTGGTGCAGATGAAGCTGCTCGACAGGTTGAAGGTTGTTGACCGTGTGCAAGTGCAGAAGGTGCACCGGTAGATGCCATCAGGGCAACTGGATAGGGCCACTGACAAGGCACCGGTAATCATCATCACGCTGGCATCGGTACACGATAAGCTCACGGTGTTGCGCGCTCGCAAAGGCCTGCAGGGCACTCAGCTTGGGCTCGATGAGAACCTGACTCTCGCTCAACAGGCCCAAAAGCGAACTGATTGGGCCACCTTCAAGGAGGCCAAAGAGGCTGGCGAACGGGTATACTGGCGTGGGGCCGATCTCTACATCAACCACAAAGTCGTAAACTCTCCTACTACATAGGGGGGCGGGGGCCAAAGAGACTTGCGCGTGTGCCTGTGGAACATTCGTGGGGCCGCTATCACAAAGCTAGAAACACATGAACATCTGCTTGACCTATTTCAACCTGTTGATGTTGTTGCTTTAACAGAAACACATCACTTTCCGGGCGATACATTTCCGGTCTTACCGGGTTTCAGCTGTTTTGATGTTGCCAAGCCTATGACTCCACAGGGTGTTGTTGGAAAGCACAGTGGAGGCATTGCCGTATTTGTCAGGGTAACATGGGCAAATAATACTGTTGTTTGGAAGATTACAAAGGATAGGACTAGGATTTGGCTGCGCTTGGGCAATGCTTTCCAAAGGCCTTTGTTCTTGTGCATAGTATATGCTGCTCCACAAGGCTCGCCATATGCGGACAACAGCTTATTTGAACACATATGCCAAGAGATTGGAGAAGCCATGAACTTAGGCGATGTGCTTATTGCTGGGGATTTCAATGCAAGGACAGGCACAAACATTGACTTCATTGATTGCAGTCAACTAGTAGATGTGCTGTTGGTGCCACAGGCCATTGAGGACACCCTGCCCAACAATATGCTGGAACGCCAGAATCGCGACACTGTCAGGGCTGGCTGGCATCGTGAGTTCCTGGATCTCTGCAGAACCATTGGGCTATTCATTCTCAATGGCCGCACACCAGGAGACATATAAGGGGAGTACACATGCCTATCCAATAAAGGTTTTAGCACTATGGACTATTTTCTTACGACAGCTGACCAATTAGAAGGTGTCAAGCGCTTAGAGGTTAACTGCGATGAAAAGTACTCAGGTCACAAAGATGCGCACTCTGATCATAGACCATTGGTACTCACAATCACACAGCAGTGGCAAACCCCTCGTGTTCAACAAAAGGCAATCAAACACCTACCACGTTTCAAATATGACACTGCCAAAGCAGCAGAGTTTAGCAGGAGTGTATAGCATAACATCGGTGTCTAGGCAATCCCAGATGTATTTGATGCATCTGACGTACAAACAACAGTCAATCTGTTACAACAGTGCATCACACAATCTGCAGAAGAAGTGTTTGGAAATAGACAAGTGGCCTTAGGAAAAGCAATAAAGCACAGCCACAAACCCTGGTTTGACATAGTATGTCGGCAGACCAAAAGCCAGTTTGCTAAATTGTCACATGCACACCCAAATAGGTAGATCAGACTTAAGCAAATGAAACAATTGTACAAAAGGAAGAAACGTGCTTATGATGTGCTTAAGGCTAAACAACTATGTGGCTTAATGAAGGCGGATCTTGCAGCATTTTGGAAGCGGTACCGCAAGCGCACTGAGGGTGTCAATGGCATCACCAGCGAAACGCTCAGGGATGGCTTCCAGCAACTGCTACAACCTCCAGCAGCACCAGCCACAACAGGAGCTGTGATAGGGGCCGCTATTCAAGCCCAAGTGGCCTCCTTTCCACCCACTGGTATTGATTGCGAACAGTTGAATGTTGACATCACATTAGTTGAAGTACAGCAAGCGTTCAAAAAGCTAAAACGACACAAAGTTGTAGCCATTGATGGCATCGAACCAGAGTTCCTTTTGGATGCGGCTGTTGCCCTATAACAACCATTATTGATTGCTTTTAACAAAATTTTGCATGAAGGTTATTGTGAATCACTCTCTGTTGGGATCATACATGCACTGTACAAAGGGGGTGATTGTAGTCAGTTTGACAATTATAGGGGGATCACAGTAGGACCAGTCTTAGTTAAGGTGTTTGCAATGATTCTTGAATCCTGCATTAGTCAATGGGTGGAGACCAATGATTTACGCACAAAGGGACAGGCTGGTTTCAGAAAGGACTTTAAGACAACAAATAACTTGTTTATTCTTCGCATTTTGACCGAACAAGCCAGATTTCAAAAAAAAAAGCTATACACTTGTTTTGTGGACTTCAAAAAAGCCTTTGATATAGTACCAAGGGACTTGTTGTGGCAGGTGTTAGAGGGACTTGGCATCAATGGGCGGATACTGGAGTGCTTGTGCTCCAGGTACCGTCAAGACCAAGCCTGCCTGCACCATCCAAAGGAGGGGCTCACGCCCACTTTCCTTTGCCGCATCGGAGTGAAGCAAGGATGCCCCCTCAGCTCGCTCTTGTTTGGCCTCTTCATAGATGGCCTAGAGAAATAACTGAATGCTTTGGAGGGTGACGCACCACCAATGTTGGGATAGCTAGCTGTTCGCTTGCTTTTGTATGCAGACGACTTAGCTCTCATGTCACATACTCTTGCTGGATTGCAGAAGCAACTGGATGTCTTGCAAGCTTTTTGCTATGAGCGTCAGTTGACTGTGAATGTCAAGAAAACCAAGGTTGTTGTGTTTGAAGCACGCAAATTTGTGTGTCAAGCTTTTCAGTATGAAGGCGAAGCTATAGAACAATTAAACTCTTTCAAGTATCTAGGTGTTGAGCTGCATGGCACAAAAGGTATGCAATCTGCAATACAACAATTAGCAATGTCAGGAAAAAAGGCAATTTTTGCATTACGGCGTAGATGCGTAGAACTGCGCATCTTTGACCCAACATTGCAATGCCAGCTGTTTGATGCATTAGTCAAACCAATGCTTAGCTATGGGTGTGAAGTATGGTCAGACCACATGGCACGCGAACAGTTAGAGGTGGTTCATCGAACTTTTTTGAAATCATTGCTGGGGGTTAACAACACGACATCCAGTTACGTCGTGTTGGCAGAGTTTGGCAGGTTTCCCCTAGACATATTTTGGTGGTAACAGACCATGCGCTTTCTCTCACGTGTCAGTTCTGAGGTTGACTCAGATCGCATGCTCAGGCTAGCTTATGATGTACAGCTGCAGTTGCTTGCAGCCAGGTGAAAAGTCTTACTCGGGAACCAGAGTGCTATGGGTAGAAAGAGCCGATTGCTTGCTTGCTGGCTAGCACAAGTAGATGAACGACTATCAACATACAATTTGTGCATCGATAGCGATCAACTACCACCATGTGCTCACTTCAAGCAGTTGGTTGAAAGGCAATACATTGCACACCATCAAATGGCTGCATCTAACTCCAGCAGGGTGAGAGCTTATCTAGGGTTGAATAGCTCAACACATTATGGCTACAAAGAATACCTTTCTAGGGTAGACAATGCACAGCTTAGGAGAAGCTTGGCACGTTTTCGTTGTGCGAATCATAAGCTGCAGATTGAGCTAGGAAGGCAAGTCAAGCCAGTGAAGGTGCCGGTGCAGCAACGTTATTGCAAATTGTGCAACTTGGGTGCGGTTGAGGATGAGGACCACTTCTTATTGGTTTGCCCTGCCTATCAAAGTGTTCGAGAGAGGTTTAGAGGTTCATTGCCACTAACTGCCATCACACCTTTGGTTGAGTTGTTGAACTGTTAGCAGCAAGGCATCCTTGCTAGATTCTTAGTACAATGTCAGACGGTTAGATCTGAATTGCTTTATTAGACTTAACGTCAATTGGGCTCTAGCCCGGGTGCTGTTTGGCCCACTTAATGACGCTAAATTGTAAGTAAGTAAGTAAGTAAGTAAGTAAGATCAGCCAAAAGAGGATTTACCCAAATCTGGCTACAAGACAAATGAAAAAGAAGAAAATACAGGAGTTCGCCAACAACTAGATCCAATAAGCTAAATATGGCAATTTCGAAAGAAGAATGTTAGAAATCTATCCAAATCCTCCAAACAATCAGGATTTCATTAAAATAATTCCTCCAAATAAATTGTCCAAAATTTGGAATGAGTGTCACCTTTTGACAATTTTGCAATAAGAAAACAAATGACTTCTGTATCTTGGAGTCAACATTCTATCAATTTACTTTTATCAAGTTATTTTTATCGTACATATTTTTGCTTAATGCATTTAATTTTTTTGAATTGTGAGATATTTGAGTGAAAATTAGTTAAGTATTTCATCACGCACGATGTTCACCTTAGTGAGGTGAATAATATTTGCATGTGAGATGTTCACCTCCTATTAGGAGTAATCATAAAGTTTGTAACCATTGGTGTGATCCTAAGGTTGGGTGAAAGTGTGCTTTTATTCATCTTTATTCTTTAGTGGAGGTAGGCCTGAGGCCTCAAAACGCGATCTGAATTTTCAGAGCGCCACGTGGCATCAATTTCAACACCTTGCTGTTATATATTTTTGCCGTGATAAATGACAGGCACCTGTTGGGTATCACGGGGAACGTTTTTTTAAAAACACTTGTGTAAAGGAATGCGGAGTGGGCTTCATGCCCATGCAAAGGGGACACTTGAATTCACTTGAATTGCAAAAACGAGACAAATACGCACAGTGCACGGAGTTGGTAGAGTGGGCAGGGGGAGAGGGAGGTTCAAAGGACAATTACAAAGGGTGAGTAAATAAAGTGAGGAAATAATAAAGGCAATAGAGAGTTACACAGTGATTGGCAGTAAATGAAAACGTCTGGTTAATTATTTATCGTAAGAGTACTCGTACCTTACACCCCACCCTTCTACTTGCCAACGGCCAAGAATGCCACTGACCAAGCAGTACTCCCGATTTCCGTTTCTTTTTCTCCCACGCACACAGCGAGAGCCCGCAAGAGGGAGAGGGGAGAAACAGCAAGAGGACGTAACGGAGCGATGGTGGGCGACAAATCCAAAGGAGAATGTCAGTTCTTGTGTTTTTATGGTGCTTTGTAGTAGAGAGGAGTCCATGATATAGCTATATCTTATGGGCTATGATGTTGGGAGGCATGGAGGAGGATCCTGAGGTGGAAGATCTGCCGCTGGCAAAATTGGTGGGGCTCGACTTTGGTCTTCGTTCCAGCGAGGACACTGTAAGTTGCATGCTCCATCAGTTGCTTCTTCTTGCTCTTCTTTTTTTTGGTTTTAATAACTTGGTATCTTTTCCATGCCTCGGTTTTGTATTTTGCGCTATTGGTGACGGTGCGGGAGGGTGCGGAATAATCGTGACGGGGAGTGACATGCTTTTTGAGATTTTTCAATCGGCCAATGTTGAGATAGTTTGTGCCGTCGATTATTTTAGCTGCTACTGTTGTTGTCGCTGCTGAAGTTTTGGCATTGAATATAGCTTGCAATGTCCGTGTTTGAGAAGAACCAGAACATTATCGAGCCGAAGACTCTCTGCGATTGCTGTCTTGGAGTGTATTTTTTGTCGCGCGACGGTAGTCGGTGTAGCAACTGCAGTGCGTTCACGAAAGACACCTGCGATAGTATGCGAGCAAACATGGTGTTTTGTTCAACGCGTGTATCTCCATATCTGTCTTTTACTTTCAATCATCCATTTGCTAATCAGAGGATTTTCGTTGCTTGTGTTTGAATACCTCCTGTATTTTCTTCATGGAATGACAAAAGTCCGAGCTTTTGTTTCTTTAGCATTTTTTTCCCTAAAGAAACTGGTTTCAGAAATGGTTTCTGAAACTGTCTCTGTTGTTGTCTCCAGCTTGCTTGCTTGCTAATTCTAGGATTCAGTAACAAAACAATTCTGCTTTGTGAGTATTTTTCATGAGAGAAAACAACAGTGAGTGTTGCAACATTTGGAGACCGGTTTGAGAAGCAAAGAGAGAAAAATAAATTATGATTGTTTTTGAGTACAAGAACACTTTGTGGTTGTTTTCTTTTGTAAACAAGCTGAACATTTTGTCAATGACTTCAGCAGCAAGGTGTTGGGTTATTTATGGACAGGTATTACAAGACTCAATTCTCATAGTTGCAGATTTTGGGAGGTATCCAAAGGAGATTGCGCAGTGCTCTTCTTATTCATGCATTTGCTGTTGGTGGTGTGCTGCACAGAGTGGAAATGTTGCGCGCTCTTCTTCAGTCCTCCATTGCAGCAACTCACTGTGATCCAATTCCTGCAGGAAAGGTAGAGTCCTTTTTTGTCATGACAATGATGGAGCCTTCATTAAAGGTCTCATTGGAGATTGGGTGTCTATTTCTGTACATATCTTTTGGAACAGGGCTGTAGAGTGTGCTATGTGAGTTTTTTACAAGATTTTCCTGTCTTGGGGAGTGTGGTGGGTTTGATCTTCATTATTCTCTGGGCTTCATTAGATAATGTATGTACCCTTCATTTGAGCTTTCAAGAATTGTCTCTTTGAATCAACCGAATTTGACCAGTTTGCATTGGCTGATGGCAGGTACAGTCCTGATATGGTTGAGTCTGATTGTAAAAAGCTCTGAAAACAAGGTGAAGCCCATTGAATTGTGCTACTTCACTTCTGTAAAACCTTACACTCTTAATTTACTTTCTTCCACTCTACAATTCTAATGGACTAGCAATACATTGGAGACCAGCCAGCATCTAGATATTGAGTGTTCTGTTATTCCTGCAGAGAAAAAGATCAATGCATATTGATGAATATCACAATATTTTGCGAAACACAACTGTGGCACAATCTTTTGTTAGAATTCCAGAAAGATGATGAATGGGCTTTGACAACCACATTCATGATGTTTGATCATACTAATTTCTTCAATGTTCTGATACAATGCCAGTAAGAAGATGATGATGGGCTTTGAGAACCACCACATTCAAGTTGGTTGATCATACTAATTTCTTTCTTTCTGAGGAATCTAGAGTTCATTGTCCAGCCATTGCAGCTGCAACTGGTTAATTTTGAAGGTTGCTGAGATAGGATTCTCTGCAATTCGTGTCAGAAAAATACTCATGTTGAGCTTCCTGCTTACTTCTAGGGATTTTGCAGCTGCAACTGGTCAATTGAAGATTGCTGAGATAGGATTCTCTGCAATTTGTGTCAGAAAAAAACTCATGTGATCTTCCTGCTTTACTTCTAGGGATTTTGCAGTGTAACTGTTCAATTTCAAGATTGCTGAGATAGTATTCTCTGCAATTTGTGTCAGAAAAACACTTATGTTTAGCTTCCTGCTTAGTACTAGGGGGGAAGCTTTTTTCTGTTGAAATGTGCAGCGATTGCATGGAATTTGAAGGACTTAATCCCAGCAACAGAATGTGATCTTTTCAAGTTTGCCACTGCTGCAGATCTAATCCAGTGGGAGATTTATTCTGATGCTGAAAATGGTGGTGTGTTCCTAGTCTTCTCTCACTTCAGGTCCCTCTACCCAGTCATCTGGAAATAGCTGCAATAATGTGATCATGATACCAGCTGGATATCAGATGCTTTCTGGTTGGCTAAATGTCTAGACATGCAGGACTTCCTTGCATCAGTTTGGGTTCTTGTGAGAAGCTTTTCTGATGCATGATGCTTTGGAGAATAGTGATGCTTCTTTGTCATCCTGCATTTTGTTCTGGGATAACCATACAATAGTTCCTGGGAAGGTTGTTCAATCCCTCCTCCCTGCCATTATTCAGCATAAAGGACACATGGAGGTTGTTTAGGGTTTGATTGCCAGATTCATCAACTTGGAAGTGTATGTACGTTTTGCAGATCAAGCACTGTTTTTCATTTTTGAAATGGTTTTCAATTTGCTTGAATGCAGGCATGACAACTGCATCATTTCAATCCAATGTAGACCTTGGAACAGGTAAGCTGTTTTGTACATTCTCACATCCCTTCCAATGACTACCCAACAACTTAAGCATGAGAGTCAATTCCTTTTCTTAGAACGTGAATTTTCTTAGATGTTTGTATTATTCTTATCTCATTTGTTCTCTCCTTGCAACTGTCACGATGCCAGACATGCTGAATATTAAGAACTCAGTCAGATGTGTGTGTAAATGCCAGGGGTGTTTGCAGGCAATCTTTCAGAATTGATGGAACATGTGAATACACGCATGAGGCGCAGTGGGTTTTCAGGTATCCGAACAGTTCAGGTAATGCTATAAAGTCTTTGGAATGAAAGTGTTATATATGTATTAGGAGTTAGGACTGCATTTTGGTTGGGTATGAATAAAGTCATCTGTGAGTTTCTAACTTCAGCAGAACAGCCCCATTGGACTTATTGACAAATTTGTGTAGACAAATCTGATTGACAAGACCTTAATTTGGAGGACATCAACACAATTGCAATGCGGGTGAAGGGTATTTGACCATGTTATGTTTCCACGGTAACATAAGATGCTTGCTTCCTCTTGTTTGTTTTGTCCTCTTTTCCAGCATCTTAGATCTTGTCCAATGGAATATAAATTAAGGCACCAGATTTTTGCTGTAGTCTGTTGGAATCTGACCTGAGACAGTGTGCAGAAACTTGCTACTTGTTGCTAGCACTAATGCCTTCCCAGAATCGTCCCATTAATGGACACAAGACTATGAAAATGTGGCAAATACGGACAGAGAATTGGATGGGTGCCCCAGGAGCCACAGATCCCAACACATGGCAAGCATTTGTGTTTGCTCCACAGGATGAATGGTCTGTTATTAAGGTGGGCTGCTTTCTGATACACTGAAATGTTGTGACATTCAGTTGTCAAGTTATTTTTAATCGAATAGTGGGTGGGACAATCTCAATCTGGTTCTAGTTGGCTACCATTTGATATGAGCAGCTGTTCCCAAAGCTTTGTATTGCTATACTAATTCTATCACATGTATTCTTTGGCTTGCTCCTTCAATATTCATAATTTGTTACTCTAACTTCAGTATGTTTGCAACACAGTCTTGCACTATACCTTTCAAAATAAGAAGAGATTTTATGTGGTTTGGGGCCCTGCAGATACCACTAGCATGTTACCTGCCTACATGGAAGGGGAAAATTGTAGAGAGTGATGCAGAAATGAATGCTGCTCGTGTGACAGGCATGGGTCTTTCTCTGACTGCTGAAGGTGGCCCAGAAGGTGGGGAGGAAGGTCCTGGGCCTTCCGTTTGGAACTAGATTGGATCAAGGCACTGAGAGTTACTTAGCAAAGGTCTGACCTTTTTCACTGCCACAATCTACTCCATGCAACTGGCCTTCAGGTCCCTCATGGCAGGTCATGATGCTTCAACTTAGAAGTTCTTCAGTTGTTCAGGGTGTAGATGTCTTGGGCCCTTAAGCTTCTAATCCTGTGATGAGGACTTGGGTGTACAAGTTACCATTTTGTGAATATTCCTACTGGTTCTCACAGTCAGGCTATTTCTGTGCACATGGTTGTTGGTTTCAACATAAATTCTAGCAAGACCTGAAAACATAAAAAAAGTTCAATGTTGGCTGTTGGATAGACACCAGATTTGAGCACAGTGTTGAATTGAAAAGACAGGTTAGATTTTTGTCCTGTGGGATAATGTTGCATTTGTTTTCAATTTTATTACCGAAGTTCATGTTGTGTGTTTACATGCTTGCAATATCATCCACAATGGGAGAGTCTATCATCATTTTTTTGGCTTCTTCATCACATTGGGAATTGTTGGATGGTGCATTCAACAGGATGGAACAGTGAGGAGAAAACTGGCAAATCTTTTAGAGAACAGAACAGATGTGCACTTTGTAAATAGCCTTCTCTCAGAGGAAGGAGTGGAACAGGTATTCATTCATTTGCGATCTCAGCTGACCTTTTTAGCTCCCCTTGAACTCTGGTTTCTGAGTTTACTCAAATATTCTTTGAAGACATGTAGGAAACAAAATGAACTTTTTGGGTCCTCAACAACTCTTGCCTCCTTAAAGAAATTGACATCTGTAGATGTGTGAATGCTATTGGGTCATGGCTGTATGGCATAAGACTCCTCCTTGCTAATGGATTTATTAGTGT
>Ga0209208_10010661_pt1 | contig 11891 bp, 4 predicted proteins | sample S1TSphfallax_3_FD_187694 | JGI IMG/M metagenome (GOLD analysis project Ga0209208, IMG submission 187694) | Host-associated microbial communities from peat moss isolated from Minnesota, USA - S1T2_Fd - Sphagnum fallax MG (SPAdes) (version 2) | ecosystem: Host-associated > Plants > Peat moss >...
CCTAGTCTACATACCTACCTACCTACTTAAGTAAAAAGGTAGGTAGGTACATCTACCTTCCTAAGCTAAATACCTACTCATATAAGTAGGTACTTAGGTAGCCATGTACATATGTTCACTTAGGTGGGTAGGTCATACTATATACCTACCTACCTAGGTAGATAAATAGGTTGGGGAGGGTGATAATTTAAAAATATGCATAAATTTCCTTTCTATTTTGGGTTAAACCTTCGATTAATTCATCCCATGTGCACAAATTTTTTAATTTGAAATTTCATGCTTACACCCTTTGTTTATATAATGTTCAAAATAGGGATGGAGATTAAACAATGTGGGATAAATTTTGAAGTTGCAACTTTTTCACAAACTAAATTGCAACTCCAAAACTTTCCTCATGCTTATTGTTCTTAACTTTTTTATTTATAAACAATTCAAGTATATGGTTCACTGAATAATTAGATAACCATTTAGTTGATAATGATTAAATTTAACATATATTTAAAATGTAAACTATACACTACAAATATTAAGGATTCATAATCAACTACTTAAATAAATATTAACTTTTTAATATTTAATTAACTACCTATGTAGTTTCTCACAAGTTGTTAATAAGTAACTCAAAGATAAATAAATAACTAAAATATTTTAATTACTTTTATATATCTAGTCGAATTATAGATAATATAATTAATGTAAAAGTAAATAAATTACTTTTAATCCAAAAAAAAGTGTATTAATTTTTTTTTTCAAATTATAAATATTGAATGAACAATTGTTATTAAAAAACATTCCTACACAACTTTTTTTAATTAATATTAAAATAAATACATTAATTACTATATAATTCCATTTATTATTGTAAGAAAATTATCATAGATAATTAATTACAGAATTTTAAAAATAAAAACTTAAATTAATTTATAATAATTCCTGAAGTTACAATCATTACAATAATTATTTTAACCACATTATAATTTTTCCAAAATTTTGAGTCAGATTTTAAATTATAAATTACAAATTGTGAATAATTATGTTCAATTAAAAAATAATTATTCACATACTATAATTAATTCTTATCTGAAGTAATTACAATGATTTAAAAGTAATGTAACATTAATTACAGTAATTAATTTCTTTTAGTGTAAGAATATCAAATATATACTATAAGATTCTATGTTTTAAAAATAACTATTTAGTGTAACTTATAAGTAATAAATATAATCATTCATAATTATTTATAAAATTGATTCACTATGGATAACACTAGTAGAAAAAAGCCTTAAAACTCAATCAATAATTTTTGGAATTGAAATAATAATTTTAGATTCCAAAACAAAATTCAGAGTTCAAATATCATTTAAAGGTGAAATAAGTCTTTGAATTTAAATTAAAAAATTTCAGAATTGAATTGTCAATTTTCAGATTCAAAATTGAAATGTCCATTTTTAGACTCAATAAATTATTTTCTGAATTGAAATATTAATTCTGAGAATCCAAAATAATAATTTGGAATTGCAATTTCAAGTTTCAAATCAAATAAGTTTTTAAATATAAATTTAAAAACTCAAAATTGAAATATTAATTGTTAGAATCGAGAATAATAATTTAGAATTAAAATATCAAATTCTAGATCAAATAAGTTATTTGAATTTAAATAAAAAATTAAAAAAATTCAACCAATTTTTTAAGGAATTGAAATAGAAAATTTGAGATTCAAATATCAAATTTCAAATTGAACCAATCCTTTAAAGAATTGAAACATAACTTTAAGGATCATTTTTTTAAGAAAAAAATAAATGTAAGAATTCAGAATTGAAATATTAATTTTCAAACTCAAATAGTTTTGTTCAAATTCAAATAATTAAACAAAGAATTCCAATAACAATTTTTAGAATTAAAATAACAATGTTTAGATTCAAAAAAAATAAAATTATATATACATATAATGAATTGCAGGAGCAATTTTCAAAATTGAAACATCGATTTTAATGTTTAAATATAATTTTCATAATTTGATTTATAATTTATAATCAAACATATTTTTTTAATAAAACTAACAATTTTAAGAATTCATATTTCAAATTTCAAATTCAAATAATGATTTTTAGATTCAAATAAAATGTTTCAGAATGAAATAACAATTTTCAGGTTCAAATACAATTTTCAGAATTGAAATAAGAATTTTCAATATTGAAATATCAGTTTTCAGATTTGATAACAATGTTCAGAATTCAAATATTGAGTTTTAGATTCAAATAAAATGTTTTAGAATCGGAATAACAATTTTTAGATTCAAATAATGATTTTTAATTATGAAAAAATCAGAATGAAAATTTAAAAATTCAAATTCACATAAATATTTCTCAAATTAAAATATCAATTTTTAAATTCAAATATATATACATTTCATAACTGAAACATTACTTTTCATATTTGAATAATAAATTTCAGAGTTCAAATATTAATTTTTAGATTCATTATATGAACAATATACATACAAATGTATATATATGTATTTATGATATATGTAATTTATTGTAAATACAATTTTAATACATATATAAAAATACATCCCTATGTCAGTGTAGAATACCTTTAGGATGTGATTAATTTGGTGACTGTTGTGACTAATGGGACATATCAATATATTCATGGATGAAAATAAACCTAAAAACCATCCAACCAATAGGATGAAGTTTTCAATAGTTGCATCATAGTTGTAAGAGTGACCAAAATAGTTGAAGGTTGATCTTATAGTTGTAAATACTCCCAAACTTAGTTGCAAACGAGGTGGTTACAATTTGGCTAATTTCTATTAGTGATCAATATAGATTGAGAGAAAGAATTGCATATGTGAAAGATGAAGGGTCAAATTTAATTACAATGATAACTATTTTGAAATCAACTATTAAATGTGAAGTTTTAGGTTTAAATGAAAGTTTTGAAGGCACTTGTTTTGGTCATGTTTTTTTTAAGACATGTCAGTTTGTTACAACTAATGAAAAGCTTTGCAAAAACTTTCAATTTATTTTTATCAAATACATGTAATTAGATTTGTAGAAATGTATCACTTGGCCTAAAAAGTTGGGGAAGGGTAGATAGGAATGGAACAAGGATTTTTTTAATTTGAACATTCATCTTCAAAAATTGAATACTTTAATGAAAACAAGGTGAAAATTTGATCTTTTACATATTATTTTTATTTTATTTTATTTTATTTATTTATTCTATTTTATTGTTACTCAAATATGTTTGTTTGATACATAACATTTTTTTAATTTTGGTTGCAAGTTTGACAATAAAATCATTATGTTCCAAGAGGTTTTGTAATTCAAGGATGTTATTATCCTTTGTTACAATAAGCAAATACTATCAAAATTAATGACAAGGCACCTCTTGTTCTTACTTGGCACATATCTCAAATAATTGTGGATGTTTTTTTCATGTTTTGAGTGCACGTGTTTTGAACTAGTCTAGTAACCTTTAATTATTGTTTTATGTCTTACAGTTTGTTAGTATCATGTGCTTGAAATGTAGAGAAGAAGTTACAAACCCACATGCCATAGTTAATTTGATTGATGATGATTCTAAAATTGCCTTTGAATTACTTTTATTTGATATCAATATCAAGAAGGAAGTTTGTGGTGTTTTGGAATCATTCCTTTCTTTTTAAATAAAATATGAAAAGAAAAAAAATCCCATAACATGTTATGTTTAATGTTATACTTCAAATTTAAAAGCCTTCGACTTATGTCTTCTTTTATTGGTTGTGAAACATTATTGAAAAATATGAAAGACGATCATTATATCTTTTTTTTTAAAATGTTATTGTTATTTACAACAAATGACATACTTAGAAGTTAGATGTACAAATCAAGCAATAAATGCATAATTTGATTTAATTTTTTTTAACAAACTCTTAGCACAAGTGAACAAACCACATAACTTGTCACTTGGGAAATGTTGATATTCAAGCTTTACCAAGTGGATTCCAAGGAAATAAATTCACTTTTGAATGGTGGGCAAAACATGAAACCATGTTTCTTACTATTGGTTTTTTGGCTTGACAAATCTTAAGGATTTTTTGGGTCACAAATTGAGATTGAAATGATCATTTCTTTAATAAGGATACTTACTAACTTGAGGAGATGTCATTTATAATATACAAATTTAGAGAGAGTAATATTTGTTAAAAAAAAAATTGCTAAATGATCCTATAATTGATTATAATCTACCTTCCACTTTGATAGAATTAACTGAAAAGGATTTGAATTTTGAAGAGGAGTAAAAAGGGTTTTAAGGTTTTTTTGAGCGAGATGAACTTTAAGACATATAAAATGTAAGCAAAATTTATTTGATTTTGATGTTTTTAAAAAAAATTCAAATAATTTCAAATCTTCAATGTTCGAAATTTTAAAACTTTCCATACCCTTTATTTAAGAACCGCCTTTGGAAACCAATTGGTATGGAATGTCAATTAAGAACTGAGACTTTGAAACTTGAAGAATTCTTTTTTTGAAACCTTTGAAACCTTTATTGGGTCTTTTTTTAGTCTTAAAATAAAAAATCGGGTCAAATATCGAAAAAGTTTTTTAAACCCAAACCTGGCGGGTCTCAAAAAAACTAAAATTTGCTTTACATTGGTATGAACCAATTATCTATTGTTGTATGGTTCTTACTTCTTTCTAATCTTGGTTTTGACATTTTAGTTCTCTAGGTGTGTTAAGGACATCAAGAACCATAAGAACAAATGCTAAAGGAAATGTCTAAGTTTAACTTTAAAAAAATGAATAAGACAAAATTATGTGATTCAAAACAAAAACACAAGAACTAAGAACAAGAACACGAGATGTGCAAAGCAAACATGAAAACATATATTTATTGTGCTAACTATCAAGGATGCGAAAAACCACGAGAATAAAGACTATAGGAAAAATTTAAGTCTAACTTCCAAACAAAGGACAAGACATGATTATGTGATTCAAAAACAAAACCATAAAAACTAAAAACTAAAACGTGAAATGTGCAAAACAAATGTGAAAATAGATCTTTATTATGCTAGCATATGCAAACATGAACATGAAAATAACATGACAAGGTTATGGTGTAAGATCGTGCTTAAAACTAGTATTGAACATATTGAAGAAAATGAGGGTCCTATTTCTTTTTTGAATACCTTCCTAATTCATAATTGACCATGAATTTACTAAAATTTAACTAAAAGTTAATTGGGACTTAGGTAGTAATCAATTAGAAATTAAGTGAAATTAGTTAGGACTTATTTAATAGTTAACTAAGTTAACTAGGACTTAACTAGGAATTTTTTCAAATACCCAAACTCAACATTTTATTATTTGATTGTTGATTTCAAGCATTTAAAATCATTAATCAATTTCATGAAATCAATGATTAAATGCATTTAATATCATAGAAACATTTATTTCAAGCATTTAAATTTTTTTAACCAATTAACCATCAATTATGGGTTTTTCAATTAAAATTTAAAAAACCATTAGTTCCAATTATTTCAAATCATTAGGTTCATGAAATAACTAGCAAAAAAATTAGGTTTTTTACTTAAATTGAAAGCCACCATTATTATTTTTTGAATTTGTTAATATTTATATTCTAATTAAAATTTTAAAAACCATTGGTTTCAATTATTTCAAAACATTATGTTCATTAAAGAATTGACAAAAAATAATAGTTTTTTTTTACTTAAATTGAAAGCCACCATTATTTATTTATTTATTTATATTCTGGTTTTTTTTAATAATAATGATTATATATCATAATCAAAGTATTTGATTTTTTGATAATCATAATCATCAACCCTAGGAACCACCTTGATACCCAATAAGGGTTTGGTGTGGTTTATATTAGCCACCTAACACTAGGCCATTGACCTCAATTCCATGCAAACCTACATACCTTGCCACTTGTTAATTTTTTGGTTTCCATCACTTCATTTCTCTTGCTTTGTTGGGGGTGTAGGTCACAAAAGTTATGTTGCCTCCACCACATGAGCTCTAACATTTTGCCCACATTCTCCTAAGCTTTAGGTACACCCGTAGCAATGGTTGTCATAATCTTGTTTGTTGTGGTTTTCTTGCTTTTGTGGATTATTTAGTACAAGAAGTTTTATGAAACATTTTAAGATTTCACCCTAAGCTTTTGTCCTACAAGTTGAACAAGGTGTATTGGTTATGCAAGTGAAAAGTTCAAGTTATTGTTGGTTGTCATTTAAATGATTTTCAAGATCTTATTATCATGTACATTTTTTTTTAAAAAAAAATTTGCACATTATTTCTTCATGTTTTTTGTGATTTTGTTGTCATGAATTTGATGTAATGGGCTTGTTGCTCGTCATGGTCTTGTTGTGATGTTGCTTACATTTATTTTGGGTGCTTTTGGTTATGATCATTTTCTCTTTTAATTTCTTTTTTTTCATTGTAAAATGTCAAACCCTTCAAGGAGCATGCCCCTTCAAAGGGAATGTGTAATGTCACCAAGCATTCATACATCAATTAACTCCCCTTGTAATTGAAAGTAAACATCATTAACTTTCCCCTTGCAATGGATTAGAAAGGGGCACAAGTTTTTGTAGAGTAAAGACCATTTGTTGTACATGTAGCAAAGGAGCAAGTGACGGTGCAAGTTACCAAAGAACAAAAGTCACTTATTGCTCAAACATGCATTAAATAGCCAAATGCCATCAATTTTGCCCATTGTCAACTATCTTTCTACAACTATTGCAACAAATGTCATTTATGGTATATCTTATATAAACATTTGAATTTATCTCTTGTAATTAAATATAGTGTGTTACCTCTCTTTCACATTGAAATTAGTTTTGACGATTTTTTAGATTTGCATACATTCAATCTTGTAACATGTTACATTTGTGTATGTTTTCCTTTGCATTTTGGTGGAAAGTCAAACTATCTACATAACAAGTGTATCTAAATTAAATGGGAAAATTAATGGAGATTTTTTTTTTTGAACCTTCACAAATGATGGTATGATAAAAATAATTGTGAATATTGTAGGGTATCATTATGTCAAGATAAAATATTTCAAACCATATTGCCAAAAGAAACTCATTTGCAAACAAAAGAATGTATAGATTCATTTTCACACATAAAATTACTACATTCCAACTTTTGATGGATATTATGATTTGGAAAAATGTGATGGTACTCCACTCCAACTATAAATGGATATTATAATTTGTGAACATATGAGGGTATTGCACTCCAACCATCAACAGACATTATATTTTGCAAAAACATGAAGGTGTCATACAACCATTACCATTGAAAATAAATATTTACAAAGAATAAATATAATATGCCCAAATTCTTAACCCTAAAATTATAACTTCTAAATATATGCCTTAAAGTCATGATGAAGGTATTGCAATTTGCATAACACCCTTGATTAGTAATTTGTGTAAGTACCATGGATGCAAATATTGTAATGTGCCTTTGGGCACTTGTTACAATGTAAGCATTTGTAATATTTCTTATGTCTTTGATGGAGGTTTAAAATTTTGTTTAATTTAAAACATGCAAGTTGTGTAAGACCTTCATTGGGTCAGATATTTGCATCACATTTTCTATTGCGTATTTAGGCTTAATTGGTCATTAGACTATAATGATATGGTTAGTAAATAAGTAGGTGAGGCCATGTAAGTAGGTACATTTGGATGGAGTAAGGAGATAGGCCAAGGAAAATAATACTAGTATGAGTTTAATATATAGTCCTATCCCTAATATCAATTATCCACATTGGTAGCAAGGACCTTACAAATGTGGTATGAACTTAATCAATGTCATCCTTATACCAATACCAACCTAAGCTAATTTATCAACCTTGTACCAATTTTAAACTTGTATTAATACTAGGTATATAATTGTTACATAATATCTAAAAATGAATCTTAAACCCAATTTTGGCATGCATGAGGATGTCAAACATTTTTCGTCCATTTGATACATAACACCCATTCAAATTATGTTTTCGAAGCTTGTTTGAATTTGCTATGACATTTCATAATTCTTATTTCTCGCCCTCTACAAAAACTAAATTGGTATGAATTTTTTTTAAAAGCATTCAATACCTAATAACTTAATATGCACATGCACACACAAAAAACCGAATACCAAGACTAGTCTAGTGTGTGCAAAAGTCAATACAAGACTAACAATGTATAATATCTAGTTGTCATACTTATTGCTATACCCTCATCTATAAATGATGATGCCCCATAAATGGTGAGTCAATTAAGTAGGTGCGAGTAGGTTTGTTTGAAGGTAGGTAAGTAGAAAGTTAAATTAGAATGGAAGTGATTTACCTTAGGTTTGTCAAATGGTATCAAAGATTAAAAAAGCTTGTCAATCCCAAGTTTTGCAATGGAATGCAAACCTATGACACATTTGTTAACTCACCAAAAAATGGGTGTGGGAGATTCACAATTAAATAAAATGAACTCAAATTTGTGAATTCAAAGAAAAATCAATTTGCCCAATTTTTAAAAATCATGATTAATGCAAATGGAACCCAAATTAATGCATGGATTAAATCACAAAAAACACACATTTGCATTACTTACCATGGCTTAAACTTGTAGGACTCATTTTTTCCAATATAATATACTCTATCATTTCCATTAAAACGTACATTGATTTATGGCATAAAATTTGAAAATTCCTATAATTGTTAATTTATAAGTCATGTTATTTTGTGAGTTCATACCTCTTGTAGATTAATTATAATTTGGGAGCTTTTAAAAGCAAAGTTGCAACTTTGAAGATAAATTTCAAATTTGCATTATATGTTTCAATCAAAAATGGTTTGAAACCTTTTTTGGATGATTTAAAGGTCAAGAATGGAAGTACCAATTTGATTCATGGCCATTCTTTTGACCATATCTTATGTTGCAAATCTTCAAATAGGACACATGACCCCATTTTAGATATTTAATCTTTAAAGCATTTCCAATTGTTAGAAAAATACCAATTTAAACAAGATTTAGTCCTTCGAACCTTGTTCCAAGAAATTGAAACATTGTGGTATTCCACTTCCAAGATGAGCATTCACTTGAGAATGTTGGAACTCATTTTCCCACATTTGTGAAAGCATGCTTAAGTGCCAAAACACTCTTTTGGTTTGTTCTTATTGTTATGCCTTAACCTTGGTTGCAAGGATACAACCAAGGTCACAATAACTTGGATGTCAAAACAAATGAACTATTGTCTGATAGTTAGGAAAAGAAAAGAAGTTAATAAGTAACTACCATTGACTATGAAACTTTTTATAAGAATGTGTAATAGGTATATATCTATGCTAACCAATGTATGTGACAATAACCATTCAAAATGGTGCATTTGGTATTGTTCACTGTGATTGAATTTTTCCATATAATGATTAAGTGGTTGCTTCTAGTTACATGATGATGATTCATCTAATGGATCCATGAAATTCATTAGAAAGTAAATTGAGATCAAGTGATTGAACGAGTCCATGACAATGATGATGAGTCCATGAAATTCATCAAGAAGTGGGGAGACCCTAAGGACAAATCATGGATGGGACTTTGCTTTTGATTATTTGTTGCACACACTAAGGCCACACCATATGACATCGGTGATAAATTGGAATCCCCCCTAGCCACATTGGAAGTAGTGTGTGTTGTAAGAAACATAACTTTGGTCAGTCTAATTTTGACATCTCCAATGCCTATACATAGCCCTATAAGAATCACATCAAATATGTGCACAATGAATTTGAAAACCCTATAAAGAAGTTACTTTGGAAATTTTCAATATTTCCAACAAGAATCAAGATACATTCACAACTCCTACTTGTATCACATAGTAACTACAAGAAGGGACCAATGAACTCATGTACTTCCTAATTTTATGGCATTCTTCCAAACTACAATTTGTACTTGCAAATTACCAAAAAATAGTTGAAGGATTAATTGTCCTACTTGGAAAACACTTGGTCTACTTCATGATCACTTTTACTACTAATAGATTATTGACATGTGTACTTGGAACATTACTTGTCCTACTTGAATAATAATAAAAAATTAAACTATTGATTATCCTACTTGGAGGACAATCCATCCATTTGATGGTCACTTTCACTACCGACATAATATTGACATCAAACTTGAAACTTCACTTATTTGCTCATTGGAAGAAAAAATTGAAATATTAGTTATTATACTTGGAAAACACTACAACTACTTCCACATAACTTTTACTACTAACATGCTACTAACCTCATATTTCAACCTTGTCCTACTTGTAGACGATTAAAAACAATTGAATAATCAATTGCCCTATTTGGAAGACCTTATAACCACTTGAACAATTCAGTTTTAGTAGTGACAAACCATTCAACCTAAACCTCTAGGAAGATTATCAACTTCTACTTGCAAACCACTTGAAAGACATAGAGGATGAATTGCATTGCTTGGAAGTTATTAAACTACTAGTAGATTGTCAGCAATTATAGCTTACAAGACCACTTCTCTTACTTGTAAAATATTAGTAACATTGGAACATCATTTGTCCAGTTGTAGACCACCAACCTTGCAGCAAAGATGATGGGTAACAATTGAAATGCAATTTATAACCTAATTACAAATCATCGCAAATTGAACCACTTGCTGGAAAATTACAAATGAAAGTGGGTTTTGAAATGTAACTTATGGCTTGTGGAATCAATTGATGGCTAGTTTTCCTTGGAAAATCTTGGTACATTTGCATTGGCTTTCTCCAATTTGGGCTACTTCAAAAGCATGCTAATGTGTTAAAACCCCACACTTGTCATCCAATCCATTTCCAATTGTTCCCCACATGTGCGACCAACACAAATAGTAGTTTTATTTTCAAGATATACACCAAGGCAAAATAGATAGTAGGTGCATCCACATGATGTAAAAACAACATTGTTACAAACATAGGACAAGCCACAAATTGGGCAACATGTGATTATCACAAAAGAAGGTCTTCTTGGGGGCAAGGTGGTTGGGTTGTTAATGGGAAGGGGATTACTTATAATCCCATTTCCACTAGTCATGAGGTGAATTTGATGCATTAAATTAGTAATCCATACTTTGTTACTTCGACTCTAAATTATAGCTCACCAAGTTGGATTTCAGAATCTTGGAATTCCTTGGTGGTTATTTGCAGCTCCTTATGGATGGCTTCTAGTCTAGTGGATTTTCTTTTCCAAAGGAATCATTACCATTCCAATTCCTTCTCAAGAACTTTCGAATTAACAAGAAGTTTAGATAGAGATAGTTTTATCGCATCAACAATAGATTGACACATGCTTAAATCTTCAATTGCATGCATTTCACTATCCTTATTGTCCACCATTTTCTTTAAGGTGACAAACTTTTGCTATAAAGGAATAAACTTCTCTTCTTGATATTGAGTAGATAGAAATAGTCCTATCAACATGGTTGTGGGCCAATTTTTGAACCTTTTCTTGCCAAGTTGTCTTCTTTGGCAACATTGCCATTATAAGTGTGAAGTTGTCTTTGTGATATTGAGCTTTTTGTAACAACCTCTTCACAACTGTAACTTGGTTTGGGAGGAAAATAACAACAAAGGTCCTCTCCCCCAGAAAGACAAGTAAATCATCTTTAGTTGTAACATTATTTTGATTGCAGTTTGAGTCTACCAATATAGTGATTGATTTGGAACTTGGTAAATTATAATTGCTAATAGATGTTAAGGGAATTCTTGTTTTTTTTTCATCTATTGCATTATGCAATCATGAGCATACAAAGACGAATTCATTTTGTGACCCTTGTGGTGGGCTAACTAACCATGCATAAAAATTGTTGGGTAATCACCATTGGGGGG
>Ga0209208_10010662_pt1 | contig 11891 bp, 11 predicted proteins | sample S1TSphfallax_3_FD_187694 | JGI IMG/M metagenome (GOLD analysis project Ga0209208, IMG submission 187694) | Host-associated microbial communities from peat moss isolated from Minnesota, USA - S1T2_Fd - Sphagnum fallax MG (SPAdes) (version 2) | ecosystem: Host-associated > Plants > Peat moss >...
CAATTTCTCTAATGATTGAAGGGGTTGTTGCCTCCTTCCCTGTAAAGGGTTCACCCTGGACCTCTCCACGGGGCCCACATCCAAATGGCTTTTCTCTCCCGGGACTCTCGCGTGAGAGTCCCGAAATCGCGCCAACGGGCACTCCCGCGTGAGAGTCCCGAAATCGCGCCAACGGGCACTCCCGCGTGAGAGTCCCGAAATCGCGCCAACGGGCACTCCCGCGTGAGAGTCCCGAAATCGCGCCAATGGGCACTCCCGCGTGAGAGTCCCGAAATCGCGCCAACGGGCACTCCCGCGACTTTGGAGCCTTGTAACTTTGCGAGCAGACCTGGGATCGAAGTGCGGTCTAAAGTAAAGTTGTAGATCTCGTCGAGAGCTTTCCAACGGTATGTGGCACGTAGTCTGCAACCAAGTAAATCGGGTCGATTCCCGACTTTTTCTGGTCGGGAGTCAAATTGGCAATTTGACTCCCGACCCTTCTTTTGGCTATAACTTGTGTTTCAGATGTCCAAATGAGCAATGCAAGCTCATTTTAGACATTTATGGTCCAAGAGCTTTTCAATGATATAAAGAACGCCACAAGCCACTGAATTTTGACCCCTCAAATTGGTCTCTGAAGTTTCAAGAGTCCACCGGGACTCCATCTCCCAAAGTGGGAGTTGCCTTGGGAGTGTGAGGGTTCACTCCCTCACACTTCCCTACACTCCTGGGAGTATCTGATGTGACTCCTGGGCTTCCTCTTGGCCCGCACCCTTGCAACCCCTTTACCTTGGTCGCGAGCCCAAAGCTAGGGTTGCGACAATGGAAGTTTACTATGAGCAGATTTAAAAATAGGCTCATGGTTTATAAGTACCAACCATAAACATTTTTTAAACTATTGTGTTTAGGGTAGGTTTGCAATCATACCTTAAAATTATGACTTTAAGGATGAATTATTGGTCAACACTACAACAACATAAGGAGGTAAGGATGTTGTGTGAAAAATAAACAACTATTGCCAAAGCAAGGAGTGCACTTTTAGTACCAAAGAATACAAAACATGTAGCACCACCAAAAACATAGAGTAATATAGGGAATACTAACAAGTATTGCACAAATTGTGGAATGACTAATCATAATGTGGAGACATGTATAAAGAAGAAGGAAAAGACCATAATGGCAACCATAGAAGCAACACAACATAGTCAAAAATTGTAGAAGACATCTTCGTATGCATGCCACATCTATGGTTTGAATGGACATAGAATGACAGACTGTCCAAAGTTTACTAACATGCAAAAGATGTTTCATGGGAAATTTGTGGCAATAGTTGACGTTCAACTTGTTACTGAGACATAAATAATCATTGTAGATGTGAATGTGATGGATGTTAATGTTACAACAAGAAGTAAGGTAACTAAAAAACACATGTGTTCAAGGATAGAGAGTCAAGGAAAGCAAAGAATGTTACTGGCTAGAAGAAAGAAGAACGATTGAAAAAGTAAAAGGTGGCGACAATTCAACAAATTCAAAAAACATAAACCTAGATAGAAGGGCCACCCACATCCATGGAGGGATGGAACACAACTTGGTTGGGTATGCCAAATACTACTCCTATGGAAGTACAAAAATCTTAGGAGGTAATGAATTCACAAGAAAAATTAATTACAATAAAAGAGATTTTTATGGACATTGATAAGCAAATGCTAGAAACAAGATATACTTTAAACTTGGGACAATTGCTTTAAATAGCTCCTAAGTTAAAGAGGTATTTTTGGTAAAAATTAAAATTAAAGAAAACTTAGAATCTACATTATTAAAAAATGTAGTCCCAGCCACTATGCATTCCACTCATTTTCAAGTGGATTAAACCAATCCACTAGGGCTCCACTAATCATTACCATGTGACCTTAATCATGGAAAACCATCCGTTTTCTGCGATCATTAGCCCATTCCATTACGTCAAGCCAAATGTCACTATAATGTCATGATGTTATCTAGCACAAACATGGAAAACCATCCAATAGTCCAAATTGACCTTCTTATGCCATTGGATCAAATGAAAAATTAAAAATATGGCAAGTCCTCTCCATTGAAATGATGCCACATGGCATGTGTAGGCATTCATTTGATGTGTTGCCACATGGCAAACATTAGGCATCCAATGAAGTGTCACCATGTGGCAAGGTTAGGCCAAAGCACCTATCCACTAGGTACCTAGGCCTAGTCAACCTAGGTTAAAAAAACCTAACCTCTTAGGAGGCCTAACATGGCTAGTGAAGCCTAGTTAGCCTAACTAGGTTGCAAGATTTAGGACTTGAACCCTTCACCTCCACTTTGAAGGGCCAAGTCCCCAACGATTACACCACTTTTTTTTTATGTGAAATAACATGCTTACAAAAAGTCATAACACCTTTCAACCTACTTAAATAACCTAGTTAAAATATACCAAACTTGTTTAATTCAAGCTAACTTAGGATAGGTACCTAAGCAAACATAGGCTACCTAGGCTAAACATATAAAGTAACTTGGGTTATATTGTAGGTTGACCTTAGGTTATATAGGCTACATCTAGGCTATGTAGGTTGCCCTAGGCCATGCCTAGGCTATGTAGGTTATACTTAATTTATAGTTAGGTTATGTACCTACATTTACATTATGTTGGTTATTCTTATGTTGACTAAACTTATATTGGCTATACCTAATTTGGCTATACCAAGGTTAGCTAAACCTATGTTGGTTATTCTTATGTTGGCTATACTTAGGTTTGCTAAACCTATGTTGGCTATTCTTATGTTGGCTATACCTAGGTTGGTTAAACCTATGTTGGCTATACCTAGGTTGGCTAAACCTATGTTGGCTATTGTTAAGGGAATTACTCATGGTAATTATTAGTTAGTATATTTTTATTTACTTGGTTACTATTTTAAGAATTACTAGCTAGATCACATAGCTTTTATCACCATTTGAATTTAAATAGAACATAGGACTATTTTTGTTGAAGAATATCTTTGGAGAAGAGGAAGAGATGAGTATCATTGTATCATTGTAGAACATGGAACTTTAATAACATTTGATAAAAGAACATTTGATTTTTGGAAAAACTTTGTTTCCATAGCTAAAATTTGTTGTTTTGATGTTTTTAAAAATCATATTTTCATTATTGGATTTTAATTTTGAAACTATTTCTAAGCGGATTTGAATGAGCAGATTCTATTAGTATTAGTTTTATTGTATTTCAGTCTAGATTTTATATTAGAATATAGGATTAGAGATTCTATATCTACCATTTGGCGACCATCTTAAGGTTTAAATTTAGAGTGAATTTTAGAATGTTGTTTGTCTTATTGCTGAAATTTTTATTTCTATAGATAGATAGTGAACTTTTAGTTTCATTTTTTGCATTTTTTTTCAAATCTAGATAATAATTTATTTGTTCAGGAAATAGATCTAAATATAATAGCTAATTGTGAAGATTTTGTTATAATGTATAAGTTTGTTCAAATTTGAATTAGGATGTGGAAAGATGGAAAATAAAATTGTAACTAAAAGTATTAGGAAACCATTAGATTAGGTTTCATTACATAAATAAGAGGAAAATGGTGCTGCCATTAACAACAATTTAAATGTAGATCAACGGTTTGAAACACTTAGAAGAGTTTTTCAAACAAAACACATACATTCTTGTACTAAAGGAAGACCTACATGCCACATAATGCTTTAGGTAGCACTGATTATTCCTCATCAAGTGCAAACTAGTGAAGCACAAAGGCGCACTAGCAATTTGCAACAGAATTATAGGAGGGAAGAATGCTAGATTGAAAATGCAAACTCATAGGTTGAGTTTAGATGAAAGAGTCAGGAATTTGAAACTCAACAAAAAATTATGCTAAAGTCAATAGATCTAATGTAGTAACACAACTATGATGTTCTAATTCAAAAAGAAGAATAGAAACTCAATAGGTCAAAAAGGGATGAAATAATACCAAGGTATAGATTTGCTTCACTTCTTTATTATCAAGAAGGCTAAGAGAATGAAAAGTTTAAACAAAAAACTCAAAATTTTGAGCCTTTGATTCATTATGTCATTGAGAAATAAGTTGCAACTTAGGGTATTAGAATGTCCAAAAAAGTTGAGTTGGTATTTGTAATTAAATAAAAAATTGAAGTTTTACCGAGAATAGAATTAACATAAGCAGAAGGTGTTCATGTGGCTTTAAAAATGAAGTATAGTGAACCCAAATTTAATCAATTGAATGGAAGCATTGTTTGAGGAGTCCTAAGGGATTGGAGTAGAAGGATTCATGGTGTGAACATAGTTCCAAGACCAAATTTTCCACATTGCACATATTGCCATCAAATTAGACATCATATTAATGAATGTCCATTTATTGAAGATAATGTGAGGTAAGGACTTGTTGAGCATTTCTGGAAACTGAATCCAAAACCTACAAGAATAGGGAATCATGAACATATTGAGCCAAAGGATTTGTACCATGAGAGGGTTAGAATTCCAAGTAGATTCAAATAATAGACGTGGAATAAAAATGAGAGTTTAAATTGTAGTAGATGTAGTGTCACAACCCTAGCTTTGGGCTCATGACCAAAGCAAGGGGTTGCAAGGTTGCGGGCCAAGAAAGAAAGCCCGAGAATGAAAGAAAGTGTGAGGGAATGAACCCTCACACTCCCAAGGGAGTGGAAACCTTGGGAGTTGGAGTCTTGGTGAACTCTTGAATGTTCAGAGAGCAATTGCAGGGGTCAAAACCCAATGGATTGAGCATTTCTTTATACCATTGGAAAACAATTGAAACCTAGATGTCTGAAATGGGCTCGCATGGCCCATTTGGACATCTAAAACATAGGTTATGGCCAAAAGAAAGGCCGAAAGTTAAATCGGTAGTTTGACTACCGACCACTAAAAGTCGAGAATCGACCCGATTTCCTTGCGTGCAGGTGGCGTGCGACATGTCGTTGGAAAGTGCTCAACAAGGGCTACAACGCTGCTTCAAACATCATTTCAATCGGAGGTTTGCACATAAAGTTATGTGGCCCCAAAGTCGTGAAAGTCCCAACTTTGGGAATTTCAAGACTCTCATTTGGGAGTCTTGGGACAAAATGCCATTTGGATGTGGGACTCGTGGAAAAGCACAAAGTATACTATAAGGGGGAAGGTGGTGGCTTCCCCCAAGTTCGAGCTATGGTGAATCTTGTGAATCCAAGTTTGCCTGTGGCTTGTCTTAGCACCAAAAGTGCAACTATGCACTAACCACCTTGTGTTTGGTTTTGTGCAGGTCTGTGTGAATAGTTGATGCTTTTCACTCTTCCTAGTCCCATTTTGGAACTCCAGCACACCCCTCTACCCCCAAAGTGTTGTGAACTAGGGAGCATGCCTCGACTCCTTACACTTTTGTTATTTTCATTTCAAACTCATATTTGAATCTATCAAGGAGCTTGGGAACATGTCATGTAGTGTTTATTCATGTAGTTCTTGTACTAGGTTTGTTACATCAAAACAATATTGGGGTTACCTATGCAAGAATTTCAAATTTCAGAATGGAATTAGTAAAATTTATGCCATTATATTTTATGGCAATGCTTTAGTCTATGATTATAGTTACTAAAGCTCCATTTGTGTCAACAACAGTTAATATTATTGTTGGTATTAGATCCAAACCACAAATTCCAAGGGGAACATAATTTGTGAGTTTGCATGAAAATATGCCCATAGAGGTGAACAAAGTTTTTGTTAATCAACCATCAGATCAAGGAGGAGGTGCTTTAGATCCACCAGGACCAGCAAGACCTCCAAGGCCTGCAAGATATTTTGGATTACCAATGGTGCATCCAAGTAGGCCACCATTACCACCAAACAGACCTTATCATCAGCCATTTAACTATCCTAAGTATGTCAAGGATTTTGACCCAAATGTTCATGTTAGAGTATGTAAAGTTGCCATTAGAGTAAATAGTGAAACAAATGATGCAAAAAATGTTAATTTGTTTAGTTTTACCCTTTAAAATATTGTTTCTAATTAGTGTAACAATTATATGGGAGATACCCAAATTGTGCTTTTATAGAATTACAGCTGGCATTTTGTAAAAGGTATAGAAAAGTTCAGAATGATGAACAAGTTTACTTGTAGTTGAAAAACATGAAGCATGAGAAGAATGAAAGAATGGAAGTCTATTATGAGAGATTATTGAAATTGGCCAATAATCTTCAATACAAAACAACATATAGTTTTTTAACTACTATTTTCAAATCTGGATTACAACTATATTTACGTGTAGCAACAATAGGTATGAAGAAAGAAACTCTGCAACAGAATAAGGAAGCAACTTTGTTTGTGAAATAATTCTAAAGTGGAAGCCATAAACAATTTATTAATACCACAAAGTAATAAGATAATATTAACTCAAAAACCTCAAAGAATCCCCAAAAAAATAGGAATGTACTGTACAAATTGTCACAAGACAAATCATAATGTGGAAACATGTAAAGTCAAAAGAAAGGAAGACCCTATTGTTGCAATTTCTAAGGTTATTACTCAACATATTAAAATATAGAGGTTAGTTGTGAAGTATTCTTATCATATTTTGTGGTGACACTGGACATAAAATCATAGATTGTCCTAAGTACAATGATATGCATAATATGTTTAAGGACAAAGGAGTGAAACCAATAGATAAGAAAGTTATGGTAGAACCCAAGGTTTCAAATCCTTCAATCCATATGGTGGATGTGAACATGAACAAGGTTACTAAAGAACGTGTGTTTAATGACAAAAAACCAATCAAGAATAAGTCTACTGCTAACTAGGAAAAGGAGCATAGACTACATCAATCTTTTGTCAAGACTATTTAAGAGATGCAAGCAGAAGACCCACCACAAAATCTAATTCCAAAGGAACACATAGTGGAATACAAGTTGGGTAGGATTGCCAGAATCTGAATTGTCCATAGAACCAATTGTATCACAAAGTTTGTCTCCCAATCCTATCAACAAAGTTATGTCTATGGAACAAATATTCCAAGATATTAGTAAACAGATGCTGGAAGCTACCTATACTTTGAGGTTAGGTCAATTGTTGAAGATAACACTAGATCTTAAAAAATATATGCGGTGAAAACTAAAGCCAAAAGAACTTAATATAACTATTAAAATGATATCAGAGCTTAGTGTAGCCACATTGGTTGAGACACATTCGGAACTAGACACTACAACTACAAAAGTAAATAACTAGATGGTAGTTATCCAAGTACAAGTTGGGAAGAACATTGTTGAGGATGTTTTGTTAGATGGAGGAGCAAGTGTGAACATTATAATAAAAAACCTCATAACAAAATTAAGATTACCCAAACCAAAACCAATTCCATACCACCTTAGAATGGTAGATCAAAGTTTGATAAGACCTTTAGGAATCATCATAAATTTGAAGATTCACATACATGGTATTCCATATATAACCACATTTACTATTTTGAAAAATAGTGTGGTAGATTTTAGCTATTCTATGTTGTTGGGAAGACCTTGGTTCAAAGATGCAAAGGTTACACATGACTAGGGTAACAATATCATTATTGTTCAAGGTAATTGAATAGTCAGAACAATATTAGTTAATAGGAAACTAGGAGTAGAAACCAAAAGGCCCCAAGTACTTGTTTGTTATGACTTGATGGAAGGATTAACAAATGAAGATGAAGATATGATCTTTGAGACAAAACCAAAATTGTTTTCAATTGGCATAATTATTCTTTTAGAAGAAATAATTTCATTGTTGAATGTTGGAATGTTAAAAATCAAAAGCATTAAAGAATCTAATCCAAAGCAAGGGACATCATATCAAACAACTACAAAAGTGGTACCTTTAACAATGAAATCAGAAGACTTTTGTGTCAAACTAGAGGTGTCATTGGAAGACAAGGTTTATCTATAAACCTATTACCATCATAGCCAAGACGATATTAGGAAGATGAGACACTAGCAAAAATACAGGTGCAAAATCCTCATATAGCATATTGGACTTTGATTGAAAAACAACTTTTTAAGCTGAATCTTGGTATAGAGGCAAATCCATAATACATCAAGGTTAAGTCACAATTAACAAAAGAAAAGACTAAGGAACTTCAAATGCTACTTAAGGAGTTAAAGGATGTGTTTGCTCGAACCTACAAAGGTGTGAAAGGCATACCTCTAGAATTAGTTCAACACAAAATTGAGTTAGATACCTCAATACCACCAGCACATCAAGTAAAGTACAAATTGGACCTTAATTATGCTGCAACTATCAAACATGACATTGACAAACTATTAGAAATTGGATTCAGTCAATTAATAGAGGAGGCTACATGGCTATCACCCATAATGGTAGTGCCTAAGGAGAATGGAAAACTAAGAATTTGTGTGGATTTCATAAAGTTAAATAAGGCAACCAAATTTTTTTTAATCCTACATCCAACAAGCTAGCCATGAATGGATAGAGGGAGATGAGGAGGAGATAGCTTATGCTCAAGCTACTGAAAGCTTGAGGGTGGTTCCTACTGACATTCAACATGGACCAGAGGTTTTAGAAAGGTTCAAAGTAGCCCATAAGCCCTTGGTCAAAGCTTTGTCTAGTTTTGAAAGCATGGAGAGCCATGGCAAACCCATTAAACCATTACTTCGTCAGCCAATCACCTAGACACCACCTAAGGAAGGGATTACATTACTAGAGCTCTTTGGTGGTATTGGTACAGGTTTCAAAGCCCTACTACAGTCAGGGATGGTGGTTTGGAGGTATTTCTACGTAGACATTGATCCTATTGCAAGGCAAGTGGTGGCATCAAGAATGAGGGAGTTCACAACAAGATTTCCACAACAATTTGCAACGACTACATGGAAGGCTAGTTTCACATTTTTGCCCTCTAACATACATCTAATTCAGAAGAAGCATATGGAATTACTTGGCCCTATCTACCTCATCATTTCAGGTTTGGAGTGTCAAGGATTTTCAGCGGTTGGATTTGGAGAAGGCTTGAATGACACAAGATCTGGTCTTTTCACGGACATGATACAATTCTACAAGGTCTTCATTCTACACACTGATTGGAGTGCTCTTGGTATTGGTGCTATTCTCGGCCAACTTGATGAGGAAGGCAAGGAATATGTTATTGCATATGCATCCCGAAGCAACAACAAGGCTGAAAGCAATTATTCTTCATACGAGGGGGAATTTCTTGCTGTTGTATGGGCTGTCATACATTTTAGGCCCTATCTTTATGGCACCAATTTTACTTTATATACGGACCACCAGCCTATCAAGTGGTTGATGACCAACGACAAGCTTACTGGTAAGTTAGCTCGTTGGGCGCTTATACTTCAGGAGTATGAGTTCAAAGTTATTCACCGACCTAGTATTACACATCAAAACGCAGATACCATGTCACGAAGACCCCTCATTACCTTTGAAGATTTTTCAGAAGCCAGGCAAGATTTTGATCAAATTCCAGCAATACATGTATCTGAAGCATCTAGTTATCTTGCACTATTGCAATGTAACCTGGTTGAGCATCCCATTCTGGATATATGGGAGGACTTGGACACTCTGGGGTTTCTTCAACATGGGGAATACCCTCCCCAAGTTACATCAAGTCAGTGGGATCGTATACAACAACGATCCAAACGCTACTCATGGAGTGACAATCACCTCGTCCGATGCTTACCACAAGGCGACAGAGTGGTTCCACAACCACATGAACGGCCTGGTCTTATTCAGAAGGTACACTCGGAGCTTGGACACTTTGGAGTTAAACGTACTTATAGCCTTCTTGCTCCTCATTACCATTGGAGAGGTATGTATGCTCAAGTCCGAGACATCATTGCTAGGTGTGAACAATGTGATAGAATGAGAACTTCTTTGTTGTAACCCCACTTTGGCCAAGTGTAGGGGTGAAGCCCAACACTCCCAAAGTTGGGGACTTGAAGTCCTCTGAGACTCCCGAATGTTTAGAGCTCGACAGCAAGGCCCAAAACACCTCGCATTGGGGTGTTTTTGGTGTCATTGGAAAGGTCTTGAAACGTAGATATCGAAAATGGCCTCGCATTGGCCATTTGGACATCTGAAGCTCAAGTTATGGACAAAAGAACGGCCGGGAGTCAAACTGGCAGTTTGACTCCCGACCACTAAAAGTCGGGAATCAACCTCTTCCTAACCTCCGAATTGAGAGTGCGACATGGAGTTGGAAAGATCTCGACAAGGGCTACAACTTTGGTTTAGACCTCGTCGTGATCAGACTCTGCAGTCGGGAGTTATGAGCGCTCAAAGCCCTGGGACTCTAACCGGGACAATTTCGGGACAATTTCGGGACTCCAACTTGGGAGTCTCGAGAAAAAGAGCCATTTGGATGTAGCCCCCGCGGAGCGTTGCAGAGAATACTATATGGGGGAAGGTGGTGGCTTCTCCCGAGTCCGCGCCATGGTGAGTCTTGTGTGTCAAAGTGCTCGTGGCTTGTCCTAACACCCAAGGGTGTTCCCGAATGTGAACTAACCACTTTGTGGTTTGCTTTGGATGCAAATTCAAGCTTGATCTTCTAGTCCCTCTTCCTAGTCTAATCCCGGGACTTCTAGCACGCCCCTTTACCCCTCTATAGTGCTGGAAGTCGAGAGCGCCTTCCGAGTCCCAACTTTCCGCAACTACACATAATTGAACCCCCCGAATGTGAACTAACCACTTTGTGGTTTGCTTTGGATGCAGATTCAAGCTTGATCTTCTAGTCCCTCTTCCTAGTCTAATCCCGGGACTTCTAGCACACCCCTCTACCCCTCTATAGTGTTGGAAGTCGGGAGCGCCTTCCGAGTCCCAACTTTCCGCAACTACACATAGTTGAACCCTCAAGTGGGTTCAACCCGGGACTTGGGAGTGCGTCATTCTTTCTCCTCTCACCAACTCACACTTTCTCCACTCCCTATTCAAGGCATGTTCTATCGCTAGTCATGTGATTTAACTGGAGAGTTACCACAAACCTCCAGGGGTAATGTCTACATCATGATTATGATTGAACATTTTTCAAAATGGGTGGAGCTTGTTGCACTACCAGACAAATCATCACATAGCACCAGTCAGGCTTTCTTACAACAAGTCCTAAGTAGGTTTGGGGCTTGTGCTGAGTGCCTTATTGATAAAGGATCAAAATTCAGAGGAGAATTCTAAGACTTACTTGACCATGCTTTCATTGACCATCGGCGGACTTCAAGAGATCATCCCCAAGCTGATGGCCTTGTAGAGAGGATGGTTCAAACATGTAAGAAAGGACTTTGGAAGATTTGCCTCACTAGGAACAAAGAGGATTGGGACCTAGCCCTCCTTTACATCGCCATGGGTTATAGAATGTCCAAACATGCCTCTTTGTCTCATTTCTCTCCTTACTTTCTACTTTTTGGGAGACATCCCATTCCACCATCTTCCATTGCTGCTCAAATGGACCAAGTTGTGGACTTGGATTCTCCAACCACTTGGGCTAAGGTCATTGCAGAAAGGGCTGCACTATTCAGGAGGGTTATGCCCATGGCCATGGAGAACTTGTCCATTGCACAACATCGAGACACCTTACGGTATGCACACACACGAGGTGGCAGTTACAAACCTAAGGTGAAATAATTTGATGTTGGTGACTTTGTGTATCTCCAGCAACAACTTAATGATACTTTAAACACTTCTTCTAGTCGCACTATCTTGAGGATTAAGGCGATTAGGCCTTTAGGTGTGTTGGAGTTGCAAGGAGTTGATGGACGCACAATTCGAGATCATTCCAAAAATTGTGCGCCTTGCCACCTGCCAAACTTGGATCCTACAATCATCACGTTGACTTGGATTCCTCCACTTGATTATCCATGTCAGGTATGTCAGAGGATAGACGATGCTGATCAGATGTTG
>Ga0209208_10010663_pt1 | contig 11889 bp, 9 predicted proteins | sample S1TSphfallax_3_FD_187694 | JGI IMG/M metagenome (GOLD analysis project Ga0209208, IMG submission 187694) | Host-associated microbial communities from peat moss isolated from Minnesota, USA - S1T2_Fd - Sphagnum fallax MG (SPAdes) (version 2) | ecosystem: Host-associated > Plants > Peat moss >...
TTTAATCTTGCATCATTAATAGGTGTAACATCTAAAGAAGAAGGTTATTTCTAAGAAACTAATTATATACAATTGAAAGATTCAAAGTAAGACCCAACTTGATTGGTGTGTTTGGTGCCAAATCATTAGTAGTTGTGCTTGACCCTAAACCACTACCACCACTATAATAATAAAAACCTCTAAACCTAATAATATACCAGTAAATGTAGTTGTTGTTGTAACCAAGTACTAGAATAAGTGTTGATAACATGTGAATTGGTGAAGGCAAAAAAATAGTTGATTGGCAAACAAAAGAACATATGTGTGATTTTTTTGTCCATACTATCAAGGAATTATAAGGGAGTGATTCAACATCACAAGCACCCATTAATCCAAATGGACCACTTCATTTAAATTAGGTTGTTTTACCAAAACTAGTAAATCAACTAATGATTAACAAACAACCTATTCATTTCACTACACAAACAACATCACCAAAAAAAACTTTGGAGGAGTTTTTGAAAAACATTAGCACTCAAGTTTTGGAGATTAAGTATGTGATCAATTTAAGGCAACTCTTGAAAATTGTGACAAACATCAAGCAATACATTTTCAAACTAATTAAGTATGTTCAACTAATGTAATATGAATTTATTCATCCTGAACCTGCATGTGCAATAATGGTTATTGACCATTAAATGGCAGTGATTCAAGTTTAGGTTGGTAAAAAACAAATTAATAATGTGCTAATTGATGGAGGTTTTGGAGTAAACATCATTACTGAAAACCTAAAAATACAATTAGGTCTATCAAAGCCTAACCCATCACCTTACAACTTGCATATGGCAAATCAAACCATAGTCAAACCACTTGGTCTTATTAGGGATCTAATTTTTTTGTTCATGGTATTTCCTACACAATTACATTTATTATTATCAATAGGTTTGTTTTAAATTCTAATTACTCGATGTTGTTAGGACGTCCATGGTTGAGAGATGCAAAAATATCCCATGATTGGGGAACTAATACTATTACTATACAAGGAACAAGTATAATGAGAACCATACATGTTACTAAGAAACTTGGTGTTTCAACCAAAAGACTAGAAGTCTTAGTATGTTATGATTCCCATTCTAGAATATTTAATGAAAAGGAAGATGTGATGTTTGCCATTGACTTAGACCTTTTTTCATAGGATCCATAATAGTACCTATTCGTATTGAATTGATTTCTAAATTAGTCTTCACACTAGATATTAATATAACAGAACTAGTCCCAAAACAACTTGTTGAATTGGTATGTGTTTTAGTTATTAACTTAACTATACCATCTAACATTATCAAACAACATCTACCTAAGACCTTTTTCCATCCAAAAGTGGGGGAGATGATCATTGATGAAACACATGTTCGGGATTGAAAATAAGATCTAACCATAGTTGGTCAAACAATAATTAAAGATGAACAACTAACCAAAGTCAATTTGGGCACCAAGGAGAATGTGTAACATGTGAAAATGAATGCTTCACTTAAACCAGTTGTCATAGAATAGTTAATTAAGCTTCTAAAGGAATTCAAAATTGTTTTTGCCTATACATATAAAGACCTAAAAGGTATTCCACCAAAAACTGTTCTCCATAGGATTGAATTGGATACCATAGTACCACCTAGTCATCACACAAGGTGCCAACTAAATTTTAATTATGTTATTATCGTCAAACAAGACATAGACAAGTTACTTGATGTTGGTTTCATCAAACTAGTTGAAGAAGCAACATCATGGCTATCACCAATAGCGGTTGTTCCTAAGAAGAATGGGAAATTGAGAATTTATGTTGATTTCAAGAATCTCAAAGTATTAACAAAGACGGACCCCTACTCGTTGCCTTTCACGGATGAGGTCATTAACATAATTATTGGGCATGAAGTTTATACCTTTTTGAACGGATTTTTAGGATATCATCATATACTAATTGCACCAGAAGACCAACACAAAACCACCTTTGTGATAAACTAGGGGGCTTTGTGTGGGTTGTGATGCCATTTCGTGTCAAAAATGGACAGCCCAATTATTAAAAGGTCATAACCAAAACCTTTCATGAGTACATTGATGTATTTATGAAGATTGTTTTTTATGATTTTAAGTTTTCAATGACTTGTCAACTCACCTTGAGAAATTCAAAAAATGTTTTCTTAAATGTAGAGAGTTTGGTGTTAATGTGAACCGAAACAAGTCTGCATTCATGGTGTTTTCAAGAACCATCCTAGGTTTTATAGTGTCCAAAGAAGGCAAAGTGATTGATCCTAAAAAGGTTGAAACCTTAGTACACATGCCAATACCTACTACCCCCCAAGATATCCAAATTGGGATGGCATAATTCTATAGGTGTTTTATCAAAAACTTTGCTTCCATCATGTCACTAATCACCAAACAACTTGAGAAGTTTGAAGTTTTTTAGTGCATTGAAGAATGTCAAAATGCTTGGGAGGAGATTAATAACTAGTATGTACAAGCACCTATTTTGATCAATCCAAATTGGGAGCTTGAGTTTCATGTTCATACAAATGAATCTCAGCTAATAGTAGGAGCCATACTTGTTAAAACCAAACTAGTTATGTATGCATTTAGACTATTAAATACAATAGAAAAAATACACCAATACTGAAAGGGAAGGCCTAGCTATGGTCTATGCCCTACACAAATTTAAACATTATTTACTAGGTAATTAATTTGTATTTTATGTTGACCACATGGCCCTTGTGTACCTAGTTAACAAGCCACAAGTTTTTTGCATAATAACAAGGTGATTACTATTTTTTTGGAATATGACTTCAAGATTGTGTATAAGCCTAATAGATATCATCTAATGGCAAATGCATTGAGTAGATTACCCAATTAACTAGAACCAATTGGTGTAGGTCTTATTAGACCTTTGATGCTCACTTATTCACATTACAATTATATTCATTACAAAGTCTCTATGATTACATTTCAGAAGGGTAGATGCCATAACAATTTACTACTTCATAGATACATTACTTAACTTAAAAAGTTAAACCATTTGTGTTAAAAATGGAGTATTTTACATATTTGAACAAGACACCAGGTTCTTTCATGTTCTACAACTATAACACATGCCAATTGTACTACAACAGTTGGATAATGGAGTTGGTAGAGGACATTTTTCCTTAGACATCACTATGAAAATGATTTTTTATGTTGGTTATTAGTGGCCAACCATATGAACAAAGATGCTCATGAATTATGTCGAACATGTGACTTGTGCCAGAAAATGTGTAACCTATTAGCACAAAATATGGCAAAGTTAATTACTATTCAACCTTAATAACCTTTTCAAAAATGGGGAAATTAGATCTCATTGGACCCATCAAATCACATGAATTGTTATTTCAACAACCAATCCATTATAGTCGCCACTTATTATGCCATTGAGTGGGTGGAAGTAAGAACTTTATGCATTAACATAATTATTGTTATTGCAAAGTTTTTATATGACCACATTTTCACCCAATTGGTTGTCCACTTACTATTATGACAAATCAAGGTACCCATTTTATTAACGATGCCCTTCGTTATCTGATTTATCATTTTAGCCTAAGATATACTAGTTCTATTATCTATTACCCACAAGGGAATGGATAAGCGGAGTTTACTAATAAAGTCTTCAAAACATTGCTCACAAAACTAATAAATGAAAACTGAAATGACTAGGATGAGCACATGTCCACAATTTGATTTTCTTATATAATTGCTTTCAAGGTTAAAACCAATCACATTCCATTTGAACCTCTTATGGATTACACCTATTGTTACCTACAAAATATCTATTACCATCCAATCTAAGATAGATCCATGATCCAACACCTATTAGAATTTTAAGCAGTCGACTAGCTATCAAAACTAGAAAAACTCTAAGAAAATTAGTTAATAACATAAGACATGGTAGGTTCTAATCAATGGAACTAATCATTATGGTCCCAAAATTAGTACATTGAGACTAAATACCAGTTTGGAAATTATGTTTTATGGTTTCTAGGGGTTGATAAAGCGCATTCCCCTAAATTTCAGAAATGATGGTTTGGACCTTATAGGATCCAATATTGCTTACCTTACAATACAATGTTATTAGTGACCATTGACAAATTTGATCGTAATCTAATGTTGGTTAATATCAACAAGCTGAAACTTTATAGGTTTGTAGAAGATCACACACTTCAACCTATTATAGTTATACCTTGTATTTATTACCAAAAGAATTAGTTGAGACAAACCATTTTGGTAACCTATTTATTAAGGAATTGGTTGAAACAAATTATTCTACTAACCTATTCACCAAATAACTGGTTGAAAAAACCAATTATAGTGATTTGTTCACTAAAGAATTAGTTTGGATAAATTTGTTTTCTAACCTGTTCACCGAGGAATTAGTTGAAATAGGAATCAGTTGTAGTTTGTCTAATCAAGAACCGGTTGAAGAAGGTACTAATGACTTGTTGAGCAAACAACTAGTTGAAAAAATACCTATTAGCCCCGTTCACACAAATTAATGATGTTTTAATTAACCTAGTTACATGTGTCAATTTTTTAGAGAAAATTTTCCCTAAAGGTCACATTGTTTTCCAAGTGTTGCCACCGTTCACTTTGTGGTTATAGTACAAAGAACTTGCAATGCACCTTTTGACGTGTCTTTTAATTCTTGTGTTTTGAACCTCTTATTCTACTTTGTTGTTTTGAGATGAAGAAATAAGTGCCAGCTTGGACCAATTAAGAGAGAGAGAGTGAGTAAGCAAGAGACTGAACTACAAAAATAAAGAAAAGAAAAGGAAAAAGAAGAAAGAGAGCTATATACTATTAATGAGGAAATTTTAAAAGTAACTAGAGCAATGTATATTGAATTGTTTGCATCAAGGCCACCTCTTACATTTCAAAAAAGTAGCAATAGTTATAGAAAAGAAATAAACGTAGAAAGAAAGATTCTTGGAGTTCTACAAAGTACTATGGGAGGACTTGAAGAGACATTGTGAGGTTTTATAAAAAAAAATTCCCCACCTGCACTTACAATTATTGTTATTAGTGATTATAATGAGGATGAAGTTGAAGTTATAATTATAGAACGAAAAACATTTCAACTTGTTGGACTTGAGCACTTATAGATTTTTCATTAGAACCAGCTCTAGAAGGGTTCTTTGAGGTTGAACTTGATTTGCTTAACATACTTGTTGTTGTACCGTACCAAACTGTAGTTTAAATGCATGAATAGACACAAGTGGAAGGAGACAATGGAGACACGTGGTTCACCCACCAAAATGACTCGAAAGCAAGCACCTACTAAAGGGAAAAAAATCTAGAAAATGTTACAATGGATCTAGATGGGATCCAAAGAATGATAGTGGGCAGAACAAGTAGGTTTAGGTGGCTTGTTTGTTATTCACTAGACAATTCCATAGGTAGATTTGTTGGAAAAGTTTTTGCACATTTGGGAAGATGGATGATTTCAAGCAATCATTTGTGGTGAGAAGATCGCCATTAATCAAACATTGATAATTTAATAGTTTGGAGTAAGTGTTGAGGGAGCGGTTGATGCAGTGAATGCATTGGTCAAAGAAGCACATGTTACTTTCAAGAGCATAGTTAAATCAGATGCATTTGTAAACAAAGAGTAGTGGAACAATTTGGATGAAGGAATGTCATGTTAAATTTGTAACAATCTTGCAAATTATTTACCAACAAAAAAGGTTAGCTTACTTTAACAATCGGATAGCCATTACCTTCGATTTGGCTAATAGGGGGAAGAAAATCAATTAATGTTCCATCATGTCGACACATATGTCCATAGAGTTGACGTGGTTGATAGAACACCAAAAATAGATTACAAGAGGATTGGTAGTGATTGATAAAAATGTAATTACCTATTATTCAAGACTAGCAATAAAAGTTTGTTTAAGGCACTAGTTCCTAATCTTGGATGAAGACACACTTGTTGATTCTCCAAAACCACAACCAATTCAAGAGAAGGAGAAAAGGCAAGTTGTTGGTGAATGATTAAAAAAACCTTCTCTTGAGATTGTTATTAAAGAACAATTTATCAACAAGTGTTGATTAGTGCATTTTGCTAATATATCACCACAACCAGTGTGATAGTCTCACAAGTTGAAAATATGGATTTTCACCATCAACACCTAGGGATTAGTTGAGTCCAAAGCCAATTAAATCTCCACCAAAAAGAAACCACTCACGCATTTTCTAGCGATTGTTGATTATGGAGGGAAAATATGAATAAATGGAAGCTAATGTTGCTACGCAACAAAATCACGATTCAATGTGAACAGAAAGTGATCAAGTCATGGAGGACATAAGCAAACATGAATCTGAACATGTAATAAACAAAGAGCCTTCACTTGTTCAAGAAAATTCTACTCCTACAAAACAAATTAACAATTCGTTGCCAATACATATTAAACCTATTCAACTAGTTTAATCTAAACTTGTTTACATTTTTCCTAAGACATCTACAACTTATGCTCATCATGAGAGTCTTAAACATGTTACACTTTTCTTTGAACAAGCAATCTTAATAGCCCAAACTTGGCCTTAGACAATAAATAACCTTATTGATTTGAAAACTAGGTACAATTTTGCTAAGAGCTTGTTAGAGGACACAAATAATTAACTACAAGCTTGTTGTCTATAACTAGTTAAAAACAAACAAGCATTGCAGAATAGGGACAAGGAACTAGTTATTATAAAAGTTCAAATCCTTAGACTGCAAATTGAGAATAAATAGCTAGTCGCTAAAGGCATTGAAGTTGAAAAGGCAATTGAAAAGGTTGGAGCATCATAAAAAATATATAATGAGTTGAACCAAATGGCCCATTTTAAGAGCCAAAATTATATTAAGGCCCTACAAACTAACCATGACTAATTGACAAGAGATTATGGCAAGATGGACATCAATAGGAATGAACTATTGTGGATTTGGACAATACTTGTATACAACAACAAAAACAATTAATAGAGGGCAACATGGAGATGGAAAATTGTACCCATGAACTTCGAACACAAATTCAAAAATTTAAGAGTGAATTGGAAACATTTTACTAGTCATTTGGTAAAGTTTTTCAAACCATCTACATGGACAATTGGTTGAGGGAGTTTGAAGAATTGCTATTAGATAATGCTTTGTTGAAGGTGCAAAACCAAGCTTTAGTGGATAAGAATCTAAAATGGAAGAATGGTGGCAAACAATATAGGAGATCACAGATGAACAAATCCAAAACAACTTGGAAATGGTTTGTGTGAATGAAGATGCTTACTTGAATGAACTAGTCACATATTGGTTGAAGATCAAAGGTTATACATGTGATTGGTTAAGCACCAAATTAGTTAAAATACTTGTCGAAATTTCCCAAAGGATTTTACTTGTGCAACCAACATTTGTAGGTCTGAGTTCTCAAAGTGAACTATTTACTACTACCATGAAGGAGCAATTACCAATTAGAGGAGCTAAAATCACCACTATTTCTTACACTTTGTTTTTGCCCATTAAACTTGTGGAAGTATTTGTTGTAGTTGTTAGTATTCATGTAGAAGAGTTGGAAGAACATGTTACTCCCAAACCCATCCCATTAACTATAGCACAAATTGGGGTAGGAGTAGAGATCACCTTGATTAACACTATCATGCATGCCTTTAAAGTTTTAAAGATTTTATACACAGTGTTGAAGGACACACTTATTAGTGAGAAACTAAAGCCTAAACTTGTTCCTCTGGTTGAACCTATTGATACAACATGTGATTATAAACTTATTGATACAACATGTGAGAAACCTGTTGATGATTTAACTGCACATGTAGAACATGTAGTTTTTAATGATTGATTTTGAAGATGAAACTTGGTTTTCAAAAGGGTGTTAATGTTAACCCAATTTTTCATTATGTATTTAGTAACTGATATTACCAACTGATAATTGGTGAAAAAATAACATTTTTTGAATTGTTTTAGTTATTATTGGATAACAAGTCCTTAAAATAACCGTTTTGCTAAGTTAATTGGTAACAAATGGTAAAGTAAGTTGTAGAATATATGAATCGATAACATGTATGTTATAGTAACCAGTTATTGGCAAAACATGTTGTTTTCAAACTTGTGACCAACAGTTATTATAATTTAATTTTGAGTTTAATGATTGTTGTACTGGCTAATGATTGTTTAACTTAAAACAACACTATGTTTGGTATAAATGGTATAAATAAGAGGATTAAAGGACGATGAACAACTTTTTGAATCACTTATTTGTTTTAACTTTTGGGTTTTATTTTTGAACAAGTTCACTTTTGAACATTGAAACTTTTATTTTCTAATATGATTTAGAAGATTCATCTCAGTTTTGTTTGTTGTTCTTTGTGAATAATCATTTATACCTTGTGTTCTTGTTCTCCATGTTCTACAAATCTGAAATAACTCATTTATTGATGTTATTTGTAAACCAGAAATAGAAACATAGAAGATGGAAAACTTTAATATATAAGGGAATAGAAAATGCCCTTAACAACCATACAATGTGCGATAATGGGTGTTTAATGTCTCACATTTCTTAACTTTATTAGTGTACATTCATGGAATGTATTGTGCACATTTTAAGCTAATAAAATTCTACCAATATGCATTCATAAAATGTAAAACACTTGTTACACTAGCTACCATAATGGGTTATGAGTAGGGCAAGGCATTAAGGTGGGGGCATTCCCAAGATAAGGGGCTTAAAATATTTGATTCAAAATCAAACTAGTGTGGCCTGTGCCGTTGGCCCAAGTGTTACCATGTCCTCAATTAATTTTTCCTTCCAAAAATTGGTGTTTTGGAATTTATTTGAATTTTCAGCAGAAGAAACCACTTAAAAATCAATATCTCCCACATTTTGAATCCAAATCTTACCAAATAAATTACGTTAAATCCTGGTCATCAAGATTTTGCCAAAAACACCAAAGGCACATTCGAATTCCTCCAAAAATTTCAGCTACTATTTAATCTAATTTTCAGTGATGGAATCATTCAATATTCAATAACTTTTGCATCGCAAGTCCAAACATCACGGAACCAAGCCCATGCACCCCTCCTCATCAAGGGCTTTCCAAAGACACCAAGAACACAATCTGAAGCATCCTGGTTAGGTGGATCTCTTAACTAAAAAACAAAACAAAACAAAACAAAACAAACTACCTTCCTTCATAGATAGATGGTAAGCTAAATTCAACCTTGCATTTTGGGAATGTAGTACCCTCACTTTTTGCGAATGTTCCCATAATCTTTACCATCCTAAAGTGTGAGGCCAATATTATCATGATGTGCAAGAGACGAGGGATCTTAGGAATAAGATCCTTCTCACTTTTAAAGTGTACTCACAAGATTTTTTCTCTTTTCTATCAATGATATTATGGATAGAAGGTGTTTTTTAAATACATAAAAAAATATGTATTAGTGTTTTATAATCTATTAACAAATTTCAATTTATTTTTTGACATAAATTTTATATATTAAATAAGTTATACTCAATTTTGTTGATAGTATGGGAATGTAATCATTATTTATAATGAAAAAAAAATCCAACCAAAAAAAACTCAATAATACCATCCATGAGTAAATAGTGCAATATATTTTTGTGAATTTTTATTATTTTGATATTTAATATCATAAATACAAATAAAAATAAAATGGCAATGACTCAAGACATTTAAAGGTTTCACTTGTAAAAACTTCTAAGATTCTTGCCCATGTTTAGTCAAGCAAATGGCCTCCTTCACAAAGGCTTAAACAAACCTTGGAAGCCTTTCTAGTTGTAATGGTCTTTTATTTACACAATCATCTTCCATTAACTTATTAAGTCATTCATTTTCGGTCCATTTGGTGATCATCATCATCATTTTACTAGTATTTGTTTTTCCATGTATTTGGGTTCTTTTGGAATATAACTTTAGGAAAGTAGTTTCAAAATGTGTTTTGAAAAACACTTCATTTGACTTGTATATTTTGAAATTTAATGTTGGAGGAAAAAACCAATATTTGTTTGGGAATTATTGTTTCTTCTTTGGGGGAAGCACTTTTTGGGTTGGTGGCCGCAGGGGAATGAATATTTGAGAACTTTTGCAATAACTTCTGAAATGTTCTCTATGCATGCATGATGTGAGGATTACAAACCTTCAAGAAACAACTTTGGGGGCTTAAGTGGTCATTTGGGTTTGAAATGTTGAGAATATCATCAACTAAAGTGTCATTCCATGTAACTACATCAAGGGTCATATTTTGGTGATGTATCTACATATTTTCCTAATTATTCATAATGGGTTTTATGATTTGAGATTATTATTATTATTTTTTGGGCGGACTTAATATCTTGCAACAATGTGAAGAAAATGCATTCAACTAATTCTATAAAACCTTCCAACTTGTGTTCACATATTTATTCTTATGTTTTAACTTTCCTTACTAAAATTATTATTTTTTATCAAACATGATCAAGTCATGATGCCAACACTTTCATATTGATCTAAGAACAATTGAATCCTCACAACTTTGGTCAATTGGTGTTTAATTGCCATAATTAATTCTTTTTGTTCCTTTACTACACATTACAAAAATTTCACAATATACATATATTCACATCATAACCTTTGAAAGTAAAAGTAAGAGTCATTTAATTCACTAATTCGAAGTGAGCATAACAAGCATAGATTGATAGAGAAGCAACAAAGATGCCCAAATGATCAGGACCACAAGAAGACATTTCATGGGTAAAGAGAATGAAAAGAACTCATCTTTGCAAACCATAAAATAATATACCCTATGCAATCATGAATTACAAATGAAAATTAATTTCTATTGGCACACAAAGTGTGATAACAAATTTATTGCTAAAGTTGCCCCTTTATATCCTTTGCTCCTACATTGTAACCACCTTTAGGAATTCTTTTTTGATAATATTTTCTCATTATTCTTCAAGTTAAATTACCAGACACCACTTTACGAGTTATTGTGGGCTTAATTCAACACCATGCACACCATGTTAAACATCATGTATGGTTGTTGACACAACAAAGGAAATCGTGTCCCATTCAAATTTTGTGCCACTTACTCTTTTTTTTGTCTAAAATTGTGCACAACTTTGGTGATGTTGTTTTTACGAACATGCCTTTCATGCATTCATTTGAATGTAATGCATTTGTCTTGAGTTGAAAAAGTGAACCATCTACTAATCTTAAGGTGCATTCTCACTTAGTATTAAGTCCCGTGACATGGTCAAGCTCTTCATTTAGGAAATAAACCTATTTAACACGAAGTTTTTATGTTAAGTTAACATTCACTTAATCACCCATCTAACATCGGGTGCCACCTAAGATGCCACCTAGATTTTCACTTAATACTGACTTAACATTATTTGTGAATGTACTTTTAGGTGATTTGAAGCTTTTGAATCAACAACCCCTTTCAATTGCCTTGAAATGCCGTTATGCAAGTGCAGTGTCCTCACACAAGATTTAAACCTTTCCTTTGGTTGGGATTAGGGGTTTGATTTTTCAATTTCATAGTTCCGAATTTTTTTAAGTAATTTTCTCTGAATTTGCACTCAATTTTTTTTGGTCTCAACAACACAAAAATTCACCCCAAACAAATTTGGTATCAGTTTTTTCATTTTATGTATATATATATATATATATTATATAATATTATATAATATTATTTTTATTTATTTTATTCAATTTTGTGATGTTGAGAAGGTGATGATCATCCAGAAGCCGAGTTAGCCAAATTTAGCAAAAGTGCAAAATTCCCCCACAAAAACAAAGGCTGGTTGGGACGCAAGAAGGACACACATTCCTATTCCAATGATAATT
>Ga0209208_10010665_pt1 | contig 11886 bp, 8 predicted proteins | sample S1TSphfallax_3_FD_187694 | JGI IMG/M metagenome (GOLD analysis project Ga0209208, IMG submission 187694) | Host-associated microbial communities from peat moss isolated from Minnesota, USA - S1T2_Fd - Sphagnum fallax MG (SPAdes) (version 2) | ecosystem: Host-associated > Plants > Peat moss >...
CCGCCGTCTTCTCGACGCCGCGCAGGGCCTCGCCGCCGACCTCGACGGCGACCTAAGGCGCGGCCTCCTCCGCTCCGCGCCGCCGGCCCTCCACCTGAACGAAGCAAGCCGTTAAGAGCAACGCACACCGGCGATAGAGGGGGCGCAGCGCTGCGGCGCCGCTTTTCGCCCTCGGGCGTGAACTCAGGTTCACACGGATCAGCGCAAGGACGGGCTTACAGGCGGCGCACGACCGCGCGCCCGTCGTCCGGGCGCCTTTCGAAAGCCGCGCCAGCCTTGGGCGAGATCCGCCTCAGCGCAGCGCCCCGCCTCCCCGTCAAGGGCAAGGCCGCGGAGCCTCAGGCTGACGCGAAAGACGCGTTAATTCTGATAATATTGCGCGTACTGGCGGTAGTAGCCCGAGGCGTCGCCGTAGCTGTGACGCACCTGGCGGCGCAGGTCCACGCAGTTCAACACCACGCCGATGACATTGGCGCCGGCGCTGACCAAGGCCTCAATGGCCACCGCGGTCGCCTTGCTGGGCGTCTTGGCCCACTTGGTTACGATGTAGACGGCGTCGGCTTTGGCGGCGAGAACCCGAGCGTCCGCCACGGCGAGGGTGGCGGGCGTATCGATGAGCACGATGTCGAAGCGCGACCGCAGTTCAGCGATGAGGTCGTCCATTTTGGGCGAGGAGAAGAGATCCGTCTGGCCCTCCCGGCTGCCCGTGACCGGGAGCACCCAGCCGGACGACTCAAGGTCGTAGACAAGGGCGGAGGCCACATCCGAGCGTCCTTCAAGGACTTCTACAAGACCGTGGCCGTCGACGGCTTTCACGAAACTCGACGCGCCCCGACGACGCAGGTCGCCGTCCACGAGGACGACCGTGGTTCCAGCCAAGGCCAAGGTGCGCATGAGGCAGAAGGCGGAGGTGCTCTTTCCTTCCTGAGGCAAGGCCGAGGCGATGGCGATCACGTGGTTCTTGCGCCCGGCGGGATCGGGAAGGACCACCGAGGTGCGGATCGTGCGGAAGGCTTCGGCGAAGACCGAAAACGGCTTCTTGAGGAGGTATTGCTCCGGCGACAGTCGCGCGATGGCCGTAAACCGCCGCTCCGCCGATTCAGGCGTGGGCACGACCCCCAAGACCGGAAGACCCAGACGCTTGACCACTTCGTCGCTCGTGCGAAGGCTGCTGTCCAGAAGTTCGAGGACGGCGATTGTCACGGCGCTGACGAAAATCGCGGCGAGGGTCGCCACGACGAAGATGATCCGCGGGTTGGGGAAGGTCGGAGCGCCAGGCACCGACGCCTTGTCGAACACCTGTGCGTCGGGCTGCTGGGCCCCCTGAACCGAGGTCTCCTTGGAGCGATTGAGGAAGGCTTCGTAAAGCTGCTCGCTGGCCTGAGCCCGCTGCTGGAGTTGGGCCAGGCCCGCTTCCGCCCGGGTGTTCGACGCCAGGTTGCCTTGAGACTCGTTCTGGCTCTCGCGCAGGGAACGAAGCCGTTGGGCGGCCGCCTGCACGTCGGACTGGAGGCTGGAGTGGATGCGGTTCGCCTCGTCCTGGATCTTGGCGTTGATGTCCGCCAGCTGGCTCTCGGCCTTCTGGACGTCGGGATAGCGCGGACCGTAATGGGCTTTGAGCTCGGCTAGGGTGCGGCTCGCCTCGGCCTGCTGCGAGCGCAAGGAGGTCACGGTCACGGAATTAAGCGCGGCCGTGACGTCCTGGCCGTCCCCGCCGCGGCTATTCTGGGCGTTGGCGGCGGCGAGGCGGGCTTCCTTTTCAGCCAGGTCCGCCTGGGCGGACGCGATTTGTTCGCCAAGGTTGCCAACCTGCTGCTCCGCCAGGGTCTCTCCGGCCGAGCTCAAAAGATTGTGGGCGATCTTGTACTGTTCGACGGCCGACTCGGCGTTCTGCGCATCGCGTTGGAGCGCGGCGAGATGTTCGTTGATGAACTGGTTGGAGCGGGAGTTGAGGTCGATCTTGGAATCGAACTCCCAGTTGATGAACTCGTCGGCCACCGCATTGGCGAGGCGCGCCGCCTTCACCGGATCGTGCGACCGGGCGGTCATCTGGATGGTGGAGGTCAGGCCCACACGGCGGATCTGCAGGCTGTTCTTGAGGCTCTCGGCCACCTTCACCAGGGTCGGCGGAGGAGCGCCTGGGACATCGGCCGTGCCGTTGAACTCAGGATCGTGAACGAGGTTTTCGCGCTGGACCACCCGTTCGGCGAGGGCCAGGGACGAGGCGAGGAGAACCTTGGTGTCGACGGCCGAAACGCCCGGCTCGGTGTAGGTCTCCTCGGTCTTGACGCTCATGGGCACAATGTCGTGCTCGCCCTGATCGACGACGACCATGGCGGAGGCCGAGTAGATGGGACGCGCGTGAAGCCCCGCCATGGCCGTGGCCGCCGCAGCGATGAGCCCGAGGGCCACCGCCGGACGCCAGCGACGCATCCACATCTGGACGAGGGCCATGAGGTCGAGGGTAAGCTCCTCAGAATCCCTCGGCGCCCCCCCCGGCATGGACGGCGGATTGTAGATGGCGACAGCGTCACGGGAGGTGACCAAAGCCGGCGGGGTGTAGGATGGGTCCTGGGAGCTCAAAGTCTTCAACCTTCAAAAGAACCATTCGACATGGCGAGCGACGCCTCATAGCTTCGCCCGCGCCTGTTCCAACAGGGCGACGGCCAGAAAAATCGCCCTCGCCCCACGCCGATACTGTTACTGCGCCCCACGCTTACAGGGCCGTCGACTGCGTTGATTTCGCCCCAATTTGGGCTTTGGCGTGTCCGCCCCGACAAGGCCACGCAACTTCCGCGCCACCCCAGGGTCGGTGCGGGTCACGCGCCCTGTGTCGGCGCCCCCCACTAGAAGAAACGCTCGCCGACACGAAGGGTGTCGCCGGGTTGGACATAAATCACGTCCTTCAGCGCGTACTCGTGCTCCGCCGTTTCGCCGGAATGGCGAATAAAGATATGTTTGGTGTTCGCCCGATAGGTGAAGCCTTCCGCCGTCGCGACGGCCTTAATCGCCGTGAGGCCGTTGGTGTAGGGATACTGTCCCGGCTTATTGACCTCGCCGTAGATGTAGAAGGGGCGGAAGATCAAGACTTCGCAGGCCACCTTGGGATCGACGAGGTACCCGTCCGCCAGCTTGGTTGTGATGCTCTTTTCAACCTCGCGAATGGTGCGGCCGGAGGCGTCCACCTCGCCAATCAGGGGAAGGGAAATCTTGCCCGACGCGGAAACGTAGAACTCGCCGGTGAGGTCCTTTTCGCCGTAGACCGTCACCCGCACCTCGTCGCCCGCTCCGAGGCGGTAGTCTTCAGAGAGGTTCGGCGCGGCCGGGGGGCTCTCGCCGCCAGGAGGCGGCGCACCGGGCTGCGCCTGGGCGAGGGGCGCGCCCCCGAGGGTGAAAAGGACAATGGACACCATGAGCCCGACGGCGACAGCACGCCAAGACTCGCCCCAGAAGACGTTCATCTGTTTCAATACGGAACTCTCTGAATGGCCAGCGTTGGTTCCTACCACATATCTCAAAAATCGCGCCAGCGCTGACGGCGCCGGACGGCGCCGGACTTTTGCCTCAACCCGGTCCGTCTGCCTCCCCCTTTGACGTAGGCGGAACAGCCTTTGCACGGTATGGCCTTGCCGCTCCAACTCCGGACGCGGTCCGGCGCGCAGGATCTTCATGTCTATCGCCTACTTCGTTCAGGACGCCGCAGATCCCGCGGTGAGACGCCGCGTGAGGATGATGACGCTCGGAGGATCAAACGTCGCTGTCATCGGTTTCCGCCGTCAGGACGCGCCGCAAGACCGCATCGACGACGCCCCTGTCCTCGACCTTGGACGCACCTACGACACTGAGCTTCGGCGACGCGCCCTCAAAGTCCTGGGGACCCTCCTCCAGCTGCCGCGCCTGGCCCGGGCCGCCCGCACCGCCCAGGTTCTCATCGCCAGAAATCTGGAGATGCTGCTCTTGGCCCAGGGCGTGCGCATCCTTCTGGGCGGACGCCGCCGGCTTCACTATGAAGTTCTCGACGTCCATAGCGTGATGCTGGGCGCGGGCGTCCAAAGTCGCGCCATGAGAACCCTCGAGCGCCTTTTGCTCCTCGGCGTCGACCAGATCATCACCAGCTCGCCCGCCTTCGAGCGCGAATATTTCAGGACCATCCTCAAGACCTCCAAGCCCTGCCTGCTCGTGGAGAACAAGATCCTCACGGCGCAGGACGCGCCGTCGGAGCCCGACCAAAGGGGACCGGCCCTGCGGGCGCCGCCTTGGCGGATCGCGTGGTTTGGAAAGATCAGATGCCAGAAGAGCCTGGATATCCTTGACGCGCTGACGCGGGAGCGGCCCGGATTGATCGAGGTCGACATCCGCGGTTTGCCGTCCCGCGTCCTCTTTCGGGACTTCGATGCGCAAGTGGACGCGAACCCCGCCATACGCTTTTTAGGACCCTATCGCTTCGAAGACCTGCCCGACGCCTACGCCCAGTGCCACTTTGTCTGGGGCTTGGACTTCTATGAGGAGGGCGCCAACTCCGCATGGCTTTTGCCCAATCGCCTTTACGAGGGTGGAGCGTCCAGGTTGCCCATCATTGCGTTGCACGACGTCGAGACGGGACGCTGGTTAGCCCAAAGGCGAGCCGGAGCCCTCATCCCTGCGGCGCCCGCCGGCCTTGAGGCCCTCCTCGCCAACATGACCCCCGCACGGTATGAGGAGCTAGAACAGGCGGCGCGCGCCGTCAGTTTGAGCGACCTCTACTGCACGCCCTCCCAGTGTCGCCGTTTCGTTGAGGCCCTCGGTGCTTAAGCCACAGGATGAAGCGGCTCCAGGAGGGGATCTCCTGTTCATCGTGCCCTGCCGAAACGAGGCGGCGCATATCGGGGAGGTCATCGCCACCCTCCTCGAGGACGACGCCGCAGCGGCGGCCTTGATTGTCGTGGTTGATGGAGAGAGCGAGGACGAGAGTCCTCAGATCGTCCGGCGCATTCAAAAGGACCATCCCCGCGTCCATCTCCTCGCCAACCCCGCTCGCCTGCAGAGCGCCGGCGTCAACCTCGCCGTCGACCGGTTCGGCGAAGGGCGCAGCTTTCTCGTTCGCGTGGACGCCCACGCCGCTTACCCGCCGCACTACGGCTCAAACCTGCGCAGGATCGCGGTGGAGACCGGCGCGGACAGTGTTGTCGTAGCCATGAAGGCGGTGGGACGGACCTGCTTTCAAAGCGCCGCCGCGGCCGCGCAAAACTCTCGCCTCAGCAACGGCGGCGCCGCCCACAGGCAGGGTCGCGAGGACGGCTGGGTCGACCACGGCCACCACGCCCTCATGCGCATCGCCGCTTTCAAAGCGGTGGGCGGGTACAATGCCAGGTTCAGCACCAATGAGGACGCCGAACTTGACCAGAGACTCAACGCGGCTGGGTATCGCATTTGGATGGCGGGGAGCGGAACCATACGCTATTACCCCCGAAGCGCCCCCCTGGCGCTTTGGCGCCAATATATGCGCCACGGGGCCGGCCGCGCGGCGACCATGCGCCTGCATCGCCTCCGGCCTCGCATCCGGCAATGGATACCCATTCTTCTCCTCCCCGGCATAGCGCCCCTCCTCGCGGCGCCATGGTTTCCTCTGTTCGCCCTGCCCTTTCTGATCTGGGCGAGTGCGTGCACGGCCTATGGCGTCGCCATCGCGGTTCGTGAGAAGGAGCGCTGCGCGCTCCTGTCCGGTCCGGCCGCGATGATCATGCACCTTGGCTGGTCCATTGGCTTCTGGCGTCATTGGCTGACGGCTGCGACGCACCGCGCGCCGCGTGGCGAGGTCCTATGACGCCCGCGCAGGATCTGCGCCTTGCGGGCGGCGTGGATGTGTGCGTCTGCACCTACAAGCGACGCACCATTGAGGCCACGTTACGATCCTTGGCGGCCCAGACCCTGGACCCACGCCGGATCCGCGTCATCGTTGCGGACAACAATGCCGATAGCGACCTGCGATCCTGGCTTGAGACCCTCGCCCAAAGCCTCGGCCTTAATCTTCTCTATGTTCACGCCCCCGAACACAACATCTCCATCGCGAGAAACGCATGCCTTGCGGCGGCGAGCGCCGATCTTGTGGCCTTCATCGACGATGACGAATGGGCCTGCCCGGACTGGCTCGAAGCGCTGACGCGCACCCTTGAGACCACCGGCGCAGATGTCGTTCTGGGCCCGGTCCGCGGCGTCTACGGGGAGGATGCGCCGTCCTGGTTCGTCAAGAACCGGCTGCACGACGTCGCGCCCCCGTTCCTGGCGTCCGGCGCGGTCAAGAGCGGCTATACGTCCAACGTCCTCCTGCGCCGATCCGTCATCGGCGAGCTCGTGTTCAATGTGGCGCGGGGCCGGACGGGCGGCGAAGACACGGAGTTTTTCCATCGCCTGCAGGCGCAGGGCCGAACCCTCGCCTACTGTCCTGAAGCCTTCGTCTCCGAGCACGTGCCCCAAAACCGGTTGGCCGTGACATGGTTTGTCCAGCGCGCCTATCGCTCTGGACAAACGCTGGGAACCCTCATGGCCGAGGCGCCCCAGACGCGCCTGCGCGACATCGTCTCGGAAATCATGAAGTTCAGCTATTGCCTTGGGGAGATCGCCCTCAACGCCTTTTCCAAGGCGCGCCGATTGAACGCCGTGAAGCGCGCCGCCCTGCACGCCGGCATTCTCGCCGGCCTCTTTGGGGTGAAGGAAATCCTCAACTACTGAAAGAGCGGCGGCGGCGCAAAAGCGTCGCCGCGCAATGCGTCCCTTAAGCGTAGCGCCGCCGTGCGCTGGCGGCCTCGCCGAAGTAGTTTGCGAGCGCGGTCCCCACCCGTCCAACATCCCCAGCCGACATGTTCGTGTGCAGAGGAAGGCACGCGATACGGGTCGCGTAGTCGTCAGAGACCGGCGTGCCGAGGCCCTTATCCACATAGTCCAGGGTCGACAGGGACGGGTAAAAGTACCGGCGCGGGAAGATATTGAGGCTGTTCAAAGACGCCAACGCCCCGAGAAGGACCGCCTCGCTCTCAAACACCACCGGATAGTAGGCGTAGTTGTAGGTGCAGTTCACCGGCGTGATGGGGCGGGTCAGGGGCAGCCCTGAAAGGAGGACGTCGTAAAGCTCGGAAAGCTCGCGTCGGCGCGAGACGATGTGGTCGAACTCTTCAAGATTGCTCAGACCCATGGCGGCGTGGAATTCGCTGTTCTTGCCGTTAATGCCGACGCCGTTGATCACGCCCTGCGCGTTCATGCCAAAGTTGCGCATCTCGCACACCCGGTTGAACACCTCCGGATCTTGCGCCACCACCCCGCCGCCTTCGACGGAGTGATAAAGCTTGGTGGCGTGGAAGCTGACGATGGAGGCGTCGCCGTAATCAAGGATGGAGCGCCCGTCGACGGCCGTGCCGAAGGCATGGGCGCCGTCGTAAAGCACCTTCAGTCCATATTTGTCCGCCAGGGCCTTGATCTGCGCGAGCTCGCACGGATTGCCGAAGACGTGAGTGGCGAGGATGGAGGTGGTGTTGGGGCCGATGCTCTCTTCGATCTTCTTGGGGTCGATGTTCAGCGTTCCAGGCAGAACGTCGACCATTTTCGGATGCAACTTCTGCCAGGCGATGCTGGAGGCGGTGGCCACGAAGCTGAAGGCTGTGGTCAAGACCTCGCCCTCAAGGCGGAGGGCTTCAATCGCCACCTGCAAAGCGATGGTGCCGTTGGTGACGAACGCCAGCTTGTCGACGCCGAGGCGGGCTTTCAGACGCGTCTCGAGCTCGCACACGAGGGGTCCGTTGTTGGTGAACCAGTTGCGCTCCCAGATCTGGTCGATATACCGATCAAAGACGGCGCGCGAAGGCCGGTGCGGTTCGGTGACAAAAATCTTGGCGCCGTCAGCCGGGGCGGTTTCAGTCTGGACCGGTAGGCCCCCAACGATCTCCTTCACCGCGCACTCCTGAAGCCTAATTTCAAGTTAACACGTCTAGTGCAATCTCCGTGCCGACATCAACCGATCTCGCCTAATGGACGACGTTTACCTTAAACGTGCGGTCGAGAGGGCAGGACGCCGCTTTGGAAATCAGCAGGCCCACGGGCTCTTAGGGGTTAAGCCGGCCCCCTCGGGATACGCCTGTTGCGGGTGTTAGAGCCCAGAGAGCAAGCCGTGTGTTGCGAGCGGAGAAACGCATCACCCGTGTCTCAATATAGGACGAGACGGCCTGAGGGTTGGTCTGATGTGCAACAAACCTACAAAACTCTGGACGCTGGACGACCATATTAGTGTGGTCATGAAAGATTAGTCTCGTCCCCTTAAGCCAAAGCGCGGCAGGGCGTATGGTCTGGCGGTCGAAGGGATGCGGCGCTTTAGGCGGCTGGCAGAGTTCTTGCTGGTGCGCACGCCTTTGGTAGGGCGAGGTCAAGGCCACACATGAGTGAGCGCGGCGCGCAATCTTTAGAGCTGAACGCGCCGCGAACCCTCCCGGCGAGCTACGGCCCGTCGCGCCCAGCCTTCAGCGTGGTCGTCCCCTGTTTCAACGAGGCCGAGGGCGTGGGCGAATTCCACAAACGCCTCCGCACAGTCATGGACAGTCTGGCCGCTCCCTGGGAGGTTGTTTACGTCAACGACGGCAGTCGCGATGAAACCCTAGAGGCCCTGCGGCGCTTGAAAAGCGCCGACCCGCGGGTGGGGATCGTCAACCTCAGCCGGAATTTCGGCAAGGAGATCGCGCTGACGGCCGGCCTCGACCACGCCGGCGGCGACCAGGTCATCGTCATCGACGCCGACCTCCAAGACCCGCCTGAAGTCATCCTCGACCTCGTCGCCAAATCCAAAGAGGGGTTCGACGTGGTCTACGCCCAAAGGCGCACCCGATCAGGGGAAACCTGGTTGAAGAAAACCACGGCGAGCGCCTTTTATCGCATCTCCAGCCGGCTAAGCCGCAACTTCACCATTCCCGCCAATACCGGCGATTTTCGGGTCATGTCCCGGCGGGCCACCGACGCGCTCCTGAAGCTGCGCGAAACCCACCGCTACATGAAAGGGCTTTTCGCCTGGATCGGCTTCCCATCGGCGGCTGTGCTCTACGATCGCGACCCGCGGTTCGCCGGCGAGACCAGCTTCAATTACTGGAAGCTTTGGAACCTCGCCATTGAGGGGGTGACCAGCTTCACGGCCCTGCCGCTGAAGCTCTCCACCTACCTCGGCCTCCTCTCGGCCCTCGCGGCCATCATCTATGCCCTTTTCATCGTCGCGCGCACGGTTTTGTTCGGAAACCCCGTCGCGGGCTACCCCAGTTTGATCGTCGTCATTCTCTTTATGGGTGGAACCCAGCTCATGGTGCTCGGCATCATTGGGGAGTACCTCGGCAGGGTCTTCAATGAGACCAAAGGGCGGCCGCTCTACCTTGCGACCGAATTTGAACCACCGGCGGCGCTCCGGCGAGAGAGTAGGGCGAGCTGATGTGCGACCCGCTTCGGCCCCAGGGTCAGCCGAACGTCTCAGCGGCCCCGGAGGCCTGGAAGACGCCCGACCAGGCCGCGCCCCCTCAAAAGGTCGCCTCACGGACGTGGCCGTCTAGGGGGCCGGCTAGGGGGGGAAGGACCGCCCCCTCGCCCCAGCCTGAGCGGCGGCGAATGGTCGGCCGCTGGAGCGGCGGCGCGGCGGCGTTTGAACACGAGCGGTTCAACCCTCAGGTGAATCGGGGCGCGATCGGACCCCGCGCCGGTACTTTCCGTGACGGTTCCTCGGTGCGTCTCTCCGTCGGCCGCTTTTCTTGTTTGGACAGGCTATGACATCGACGCCGGATTCGACTTCTCTCTGGAAGCCGGCCAAAGCGCGGACAAGGCGCGCATCTCAGGCTAGCGCCTATGGCGTCGGCGTGACCTTTTCGCGCTTGGCGACCCTCTGTTTCGGCTTCGCCTGCGCCGTTGGTCTTGTCGGCGCCTTCGTCGGACTGAATGTCAGCAGCTTCTGGGCGGACGAGCTTTTCACAACCTGGGTCGTCGCCAAAGGCCTTGATTTTCACCAGATGCTGGCGCGCGCGGTGACCGACGTCCATCCGCCGGTCTACTACGCCATTGTCTTTGGCCTGACGAAGATGTTCGGTCTTTCGGAGACGGTCCTGCGCGCGTTCAGCGCCGTATGCGGCGTCGCCTCGATCTTGCTTTTCATCGTCGGCCTTCGCCGCCACGTGAGCCTGAACGGCCGGCTCTTCGCGGCGGCCCTTGCGACGGGGTCGGAGTTTTGGTTCGATCAGGTGCAAAACGCCCGGTCCTACGCCCTGACCCTTGTCGTCGGGACCGCGGTCGTCATCTTGGCCCTCAACCTCCTCAGCGCCCAGGCCTCGGGGAAGCGGCCGTCCCTAGGCGCAAGCGCAGGGCTCATCGCCCTGATGCTCTTCGGCGTCTTCATCCATTTCTACCTGCTCTACGCCGCCCTCGCCGTGCTCATGGTGCTTTGGGTCTATCTTCCCGGTCGCAGATGGACCATGGCGCTGGGCCTTCTAATTCTGCTCGCCGCCGCCCTGCTCTATCTGCACTTCATCGTGCACGCCTATATGCAGCTCAACACGGGATCAAACTGGATCCCCAACACCTCGGACTGGTACGCCAACCAGATCAGACAGGCGGTTGATAACTTCGCGAGCTGGAAGGGCTTTCTCGCCATCGGCCTGGCCGCCTTCGGCGCCCTTCTCGCCGTCCGCACCCGGAATTCGCGGCAAACACCGACGCCAAATGCGGCGGCCCCGGCGCCGACGCCCTTCGCTCTCGTGCTGCGCCTCTCCCAGGGGATCGATCCCAAGGCGGCCCTGTGTCTCGGCGTTCCTGTGATCGTCCTCGTCGGCGGCATGGTCAGCTCCGTCATCATCTCACCCAACTTCACCTACCGAAACATCCTCCTGTGCGCGCCCTTCCTCTGGTGCGCGTGCGCTCTCGTCTACGACGCCGGCATCCAGAAAGGTCCAACCCCGTACGCCAAGGCGGCGACGGTGATCCTTTGCGGCCTGGCTTTGGTGATGGCGACGGTCGTCGCCGGCCGCACCGTGCCGAGGAACGAGCCCTACCGCGAGGCGGCGACGTGGCTGAAGAGCTTGCCGGCGTGCCGCGGCCAAGTGATCCCCGTGATTGACCCGGACATGAGGGCCTGGGCGAGGCCGGGGTATCTTGAGACGGTCATCGGCTCTGAAAGCGCCCATTACCTGGAGCCCGACGCCCGGGTTCAAACCATCTTCTTCAAGGACGCCGTGGCGGGCGAGGCCCCAGCCGCGCTCAAAGGGGACATCAAAGCGCGTCTTGCAGGACAAGGATGTCCCGTCATCGCATGGTGGACGCACCTCGCGACCCGCGACGCCGTGGTCGCGGCGGCGAGGGGGCTGACCGCCGGCGCCGGCGCGCCTGACGCCATGGCGAGACTGCGCATCAAAACCTTCAAGACCTACCTCTTCGGCGCTCAACGCCGGCTCCTTGGCCCCACAAGCTTCATCGTCTACCTCGACCCCGGCGCCGCTGGCGCGTCAGCGCCGTCCGGCCTGGGCGGCCAGTCGCCGGACCCCACCGCCCCTGACGGCGTCGCCATGTGCGAGACCCGTCCCCATGAGCCCCTCCGAAGGCGCTACTCCCGCGCGCACACGAAACGCTTCCTCTCCGCCGCGTTTATGGACCCCCGGCGCGGCGACGTCGATTAGGGTCAGGGGCGAAGACCTGCTTGAGGCGGGGCTAAGGACCACCCCTCCGCACCGTGGCGCGGGCAAGGCGCAGCGGCGCAAACCGCTTTTTTTTCGGCGGCCGCATCCTGGGTTTGAACCAGCGCCTCGGGGCCTTGAAGGCCCTCTAGGCGCCGTGCGGCGGGTATGTCGGCCCTCCCACCGCCCTAAAGGACCAAGATCAGGCCGGCATGAGCCCAAGGCGCCCGCA
>Ga0209208_10010666_pt1 | contig 11886 bp, 13 predicted proteins | sample S1TSphfallax_3_FD_187694 | JGI IMG/M metagenome (GOLD analysis project Ga0209208, IMG submission 187694) | Host-associated microbial communities from peat moss isolated from Minnesota, USA - S1T2_Fd - Sphagnum fallax MG (SPAdes) (version 2) | ecosystem: Host-associated > Plants > Peat moss >...
GTGGTCTGGAGCACCTGGTGCAGGCTGGGTTGCAATCGCTGCGTGACCTTGATCTTTCCAACAATAAAATTCAGTTGCTGGAAGACTTGCAACCGCTGTCGCGCTTGAAACTGGAGTCGCTGGACTTATATGAATGCCCTGTGACTCGCGTGCCTGATTATAGAGCCCGCGTTTTTGGCACGATGAAGTCTTTGCAGTACTTGGACAAAGTGGACGCTAACGACAATGAGCGGCCGGAGTCTGAGGAGGAAGAGGAAGAAGAGGAGGAGTCCGAGGACGAGGACGTCGATGATGCCAACGGCGACGGCGCGGAAGTGGATGGCGACGATGAAGAAGGGGTAAACGTGAACTCCAAGGGAGTTGCTGTTCAGGACGAGGACGACGATGAAGGAGAGGAAGGAGATGAGGAAGAGGAGGAGGAGGAGGAAGAAGAAAGAGACGATGATGGAGAAGAAAACGACGAGTTAGACGAGGAGGAAGATGAAGGCGGTAGCTATCAAGAGGAAGCAGTTGCTGCCGCTCCTGGCAGCAGAAAGGCTTCCGCTGCGGTCTCCCACGGGAACAACAATGATCACGACTCCGACGATGAGGAAGTTGAAGACGAGGACGAAGACAATGTGGAGGTGCAGGACATCGAGGAAGAGAGTGAGGACGAAGAGGTAGGCGACGAAGACGACGACGACGAAGCCGTTGGCGAAGAAGAGGAAGACGAAGAAGGTGAGGACGACAGACTTTTGTAACTGTCAACCCCTGGAAAAGAGAAACTCACCCGCCACGCTCTTGTTTTTTTCGGGAGCTTCGTGCCGCAACTCGTGTATTCTGTGCAGTGCAAAAACCTAGGGGTTCAGACCTTCTCTGCTGCTGGTGCTGCAGCAGTCGTACTGTCATTATTTTTTCCTCTCTATCTCTCTCTCTCTCTATAAATCGGTAGCTTGGGGTTGTCTTGCAGAGCATGCAAGTGGCGCGATAGTGAGCACAGAGGGCGAGCTTGATGTTCAAGAGAATGACGAGAACGAGGAAGACGAGAACGGCGAGCTTGGAGAAGACGAAGACGACGAAGAAGATGAGGAGGTGGACAACGAGGGCGAAGATGATGATGATGAAGGGGAAGATGAGGTACGAGTGACTGACGACTGCTCAGTTGGTCCTCCAGCTTGTGATGTCGTGCCTTGGTCGTTGTGGTTCTTCAGGGGCCAGTTGTTTCCCTCTACTTTAGGCTGCTGCTGCTGTGGGGCTTAAGCTAGCATATACTGTGCTGTACTGCCCTTGGATGCAAGAACCATGCTCGGATCAGAAAGTAGGCCAAAAGGGAGACAGGGTTCAGTGCTCATCTTGACAGGTTTCATGTAGGGCTTTTGTCTTTGTGGCTTACTTTTCAAGCTTGTTGCAGCTTGAATGAGGGTACTGTTGATGGGTTTGATTTGCTCTGTCAAACTTGAGTGCTAGCTGAACATCATGACCTAAGACTTCCTTGCTTCTGGAAAATGTGACAGAAACCTCCTGACACAGATTTACCTGAAACTGTGGGCAGATTATTTTGTGCCTATCTACACCCACTGTCAGTAGCTGAGGATGTCAGTGACTAGTCATGGCAGCTGGGCACTGCTATTTGTGATGAAGATGATGGTTTGACACCTTTTGAGCAACTCTCATAAGGTTATGACTGCACTCATTGTCAGTTTCCTGTGAATAGCATTGTTGCGGAGATTCCTCTGCAATCTCATCTCATAGAGACAGGTCCTCATATTGGCTTGTTTCTTGGTGGCTTACTGTGGATTTTCTAGCAGTTGGAGTTTTGCCAGGCACTAGGGGGTAAAGTTAAGTTGCAGTGCTTGTGTTCAGGTCTATTATGTTTTCATGTACCAAATGTTCAGATCTAAGAGAAGGTATGGAGGTTTTTGTAGGTTGTTCCAAACAGTTATTTGTGATCTGATACGTAATTGACAGAGGCAGGAAAACCAGTGTGGTTTTTAGTTGGTAATCATGTATGTTGTTGAGTGTTGTTTTTCTTTGTTACTGTTGCAGGAGGAGGAAGAGGAGTATGGCACAGAGTATCTGGTGCAACCGGTAGGCCAGCCAGAGGATGAGGATGAAGGAGCCAGTGACTTTGAACCGGGTGAAGGTGATGAGGAGGAGGAGGATGATGACTTTGAAGATGAAGGTGATGATGTCATTGAGGAGGGTGTCAAGGAGCCAGTGGAGGGTGCCAAGGAACCGGTTTCATTGAAGCGCAAATGGAGTAGAGAGGACAATGAGGAGAAAGACAAGCAGCGCCTTAAGCGTTAGTTGACCCCTTTTGTTAGAAAAAGAAAAATGGAGGGGCATGGTGTGTACATGTCTTGCAGTTTAAGTGGACAGTGGGGCATGGCAGCCATGCCTTTCATGGGGAAAAAGCCGCAGCAGTGTGTAGTTATATCTTTGTGATGGAGAGTTTTTGTGGTTAGGTATGAGGTCCAGAAGGTATGGTATTTGCAGGTGGCAGTGGGCTCATAAAATCTGATTCTTTGTAACAACTGTAAAATTTACAACTTTGCCATGCCCACATTAACTACCTTGTCTCTCTAATTGCAGCAGTTCATTCAGTCAGAGATTCATGTGTGTGAAGTATGCACTTATCATTGGAGCACACTTATTTTCTTTGTTCTGCTGTATTCATGATGTGTTCTCTTCTCTTCTTCATTGCAAATCTTTCATTACTATATGCTATGGCCTTATAATCTTAATAAGAGTGCTGATATTCTGTTGTTTGTTGGCAACAAGGAAACTTTGGCTTACAGTTGCTGCCAAAATGTATAGAGTTTGACATGACACATGGATGTTGTCATTGCACGATGAGGAGGATGATGATGACTTTGAAGATGAAGGTGATGATGTTGTTAAGGAGGGTGTCAAGGAAACAGTTTTGTTGAAGTCCAAAATGGATTAGAGAGGAAAATGAGGGGCAGCTCATCAAGCATGAAGACAAAAAAAACTCGTTCTAAAAACTGCTAATTTTCTTTGCCTCAATCTGATTTAAGGTACAAGTGTGTCATATTGCAAAGAAATGTAAGAGTGGGCTTGTTGCAGGACAAGGGAGGAGAGAGAAGTCAAGAATAGATGGAGTGATGACAGATCTGCCTTGTTCAGCAGGAGGATTCTAGGCACAAATTTGTGGTGCTGCACTTGCACCCACCAAACCATTCTTCACAATGAATGACCTTACTGTGAACCTTGACACTCCAATGTCTTGCAAAATGTGGATCAAAATTCAATCTGTCAAGCAACTCCACAGTTCTTTAGTGCATCCATCACCTGGGATTTCCTTAGTGGAATACAATCTACCCCAGCTATCTTGAATGTCATATGACAAAGATGGGGTGCAGATGGGTCACATAGCATGCTCCATATAATCTTGTCACAAGCCCAGGAAATTTGCATTGCTGCAGATGGGCTTCTGTTTTGTTCTTTCAGCATCAATTGTTGCTGCGCAGCATGCTGCGATGCGACTCTGAGTGCTGATTGGGCTGCCATCCTTGCCTTGCACTTGACTGCAAATTCACGCTCCAACTTTCTTGCCTACACCAGATTGCCAATTACAATAGCAACATCATAGTCCCTATCTGGGACATGTGCAGCAACTGCTTGGACTGAGACATGGTGTCTCAGATTGGCAGAGAGATTATTTTGCAACAAGTTAAGAGTTGGGTGTGAAGATGTGTGCATCAAGGTGGCTCTTCCACCAGAGATCATCCACAAAACTCCTTCCTGTACTGCAGGCACTTCAATCTCCTTCATGTTCTCTTCCAAAGGTGAGTCACGAAATGTTTTGAGGTCCTGGATAAGAAGATGGCACTCTCCTTGGGCTTTTGCTCCAGTCTGATGTGTGCTAGCTCCACCTCCTCCACACCTTCTGGTACCATCTCATCAGACTCTTCATTCATGCCTTCCTCTTCATGACCCATATTTTTGCTTCGTCCATCCCTCTATACCCCTCCGAAAAAGACCCAAATATTAGTATGTCCTCCTCCTCACTCCTATTGTCAGAAAGAGAAATAGGCATCAGTTTCAATACATGTGCCAACAGCAAAGTGATGTCAGAAGAAAGAGATGATGCAGACTGTTGCCCACAATCAATCTCAGCACAAGTTCTCAGCTCACCAAGTAGTCAGAGATAAACCTTCTTTTGGAAGTCTTGCAAGCAGGAGGTTGTTGATAACATCTAGCCATGATTTGGAATTGATGTGATACCACAATTGTGGGCGTGTTAATTTGGGCAGCAGTTGAATGTCAACAACACCTGCCTTCAGGGGCTTCTTCACCCTGCATTTTAGCAGATTAGAGCAGTCACCACATTATGATAGTTGCCAGCTTTCTGGGTTTGTTGCAGACCTTCTCTGATCACCCATGACTCTTGTCATGAAGTTGTTCTTGGGTTGTTTGTTGTCCCAGAAGCAGAGCTCTCTCTCCTGGTACATAATCGTTCTTTCATGAATTGCTGGATTGAGATTGCCACCCCACTGTGGTTGCACTACTAAGTTGTGTGTGACTTCAAACTACAATCCAGGAAAAAATTAAAATGACATAGTTTGTGGGAGAAATTCCATAAGCAACGCCAAAAAATTGTTCAACTTTGACTAAAAAAAATCCCACCCCATTCAAGACTCTTTGCTTTGGTATCCTTCTACTCATATTCAAAGACAACTCCACCTGCTCTTTGATTTCCTCAACAAGCTCTTGGGATTGCAGCAAACTGTTTACATCAATCAACAAAGGGTAGGTATGTGGCGCTTGATTGATTCTGGCTGCTTCTTTTTGTGAAGGTTTGTTTTGGAGCTCCGAAGAAGCTCAGATAATTTGATTTAAGTTTGTTTTGGGTTTTTGTGTTTGGGTTTGGGCTTTTTTTTTGGCTTGGATCTCTACAGCTTTGTTTTGTTTTGTTTTGTTTTGTTTTGTGTGTGTGTGTGTTCCTTTTTTCCTCTCTTGTCCAGCTGTTTGTTTGCAGAAGGTTGTGTGCGAGACCTTCTTGTGATAGGATCACGTTTTGCATTTTGTGTAAATCTGGTCCCACTCACTCTCTGCTCTGTGAGAAGTTTGTAGACAGAAAAATTTGGTTCGAGGATTCTTGACAGATTTTTTTTTTACTTTTTAGGGTTTGGTGCGCAAGCTTCACCTGGGGATTGGGAGTACCTAATTTGAATCGATTCTTGAGAACTTTTTTTCTGGGTTACGACTTGCGAAAAGATCCTGGTTAGCTGGTTTCTTTCTTGATCATGTTAAGGAGTTTTCTGTTTGGTTGGATTCTTGCGTAGGGTTTTTGTCAGAGTTTTGCTTTTTAGTGTTTGGTGTGTAGACCTGGGGGATTGGGAGTACCTATTTTGTATCGTTGCTTGCGCATGGGAGGCATTTGCATTGGTTGTTGAGACCTTTTGTTTTTGTTACCACTTGTTACATTTTTTCCTTGTGGTTTCATGATCCTGTGAAGGAATTTTTCTGTTTGATTGATTATTAGGGTTGGGTGAGCAAGCGGTTGCACAGACTCGCGGTTCCATGGGGCTCCATCCTTCACCAGCGTTTGTGTCCCCACTAACGGACTCCCCTAACCAGGTAACTGGATTTCTGTGCCTCAAAGCTACCACAGGAGTTTTCTTTTAGCCTCTGTTTTCTGCAAGCTGACAAAAGGAAAAGCCAGTACAATGAACTGAAGCCAGAGGAGTTTTTGTCAGTTCTCCTCAGTCTGAGATATGAATCTTGTTATCATTGGAGGCCAGTGTGACATTTTCCAGGCACCTATCTTGGTCTGCAGGAAATTCTCTTCGAGTTTCGTGCTGGCAAAATGATGACAAATGGGACTCGTGTCACACCTGATCCAAGAAAAGGCTTAGTTAGGCTCTCAAAGGTGGGACATCTCCTCTCCCTTTTTTTCTATTGTGCATGCATTGGTTTTTCCAAAGACTGATTGGTTACCTATTTAGGTCTCATGAACAAGTACAAAAAGGTTTAACTTGAAACATAGAGCAACTTGGAAATCAAAACTCAAGCTTCTGAGCAGTTGTGTTGTTACATGGTGAATCTGTGAGGGTTTTTAGCTTTTCAATGAGCTGAAGTTCTTGGTTGTTTGAATCTGATACAGAGTGAGGACACTCTTACACATTTTCAGTGGTGGGATCGAACATTGAATTTGATGGAGGATGTATCCTGGTTTTCGGATTGGAGCTTGCTTTTGGTAGTTTGGCCAGTCTGTCTCAGATTCTGTTGTGGATCTATGTTCTATGGAGTAAGCCTTCTTGGTTTATAGAGGTTTGCATTCAGAAAGCAAGCTTGCCATGTTCTTTAGGTCAAGTGATATCAAAATCTCATGGAGGATGAGTATTTGTATCACCTCTGCACTTCAGGTTCTTCTTGATCAATGGAATAACAGGACCAGATAATTTTTCCAGAGGAGGCCAGCTTTGAAAAGGTAATATACTCCCTGGACAAACTCTATGCTCCGCTTGTTCTCAAGAGGGGTGGCATGCAAATGCCAGGAAGGAAACCTTGTAGGTTCTGTTTCTTCAGTAACATATTTTGAGTTGAAAGTTGTGTTGATTGTGTAGGCAACTTGACAACTTTTTGTTTTCAGTGACTGATGACCCTCTATGTCAGCTTCAATTGATGGTTTCCAAATGAACAGGTGGGACAGTCTTCAGGTCGAGTGTATCTGCTGAGTTTCAAACATGATGACCGGAAGTTTTTCTTCTGGATGCAGGTGTGGTCTTTCACTGGTGGCGAGTAAGCTTGATCTTCTATCCTGTTCTAGTTTCATCTCCTTGGAATATGCCTAATCTGGTTTTGGAAAGAAGGATGGTGATAGAACTGAAGTCTTTGCTATTATCAGGAGTCAATTGCTGCATGCTTTGCGCTCTAGCAGTCTTCATTTCTCACTGGTTTCATCCTCAATTTGCAGGAAACTAGACAGGAGAATGATGCTGATATCTGCAACATTGTTATGCACCACCTAAATCGTCCCTTAGGTATGTTCTTAATGGAACATGGCATGTAGTGAGTTCACTTATTTGATGCTGGTTTCCTCTCCAAGATAAAACATCTCACATGTATGTGAATATTCTTCTGTATGGGCAATGAAGTATTTTTTTCTTGTCATCACTATTCTGTTCCATTGGAGGAACACAAGGAGCTGGAATAGTTGATGCTGCTCATGAATCTTTGTTGGAAGAGCTATGTTTTCATTTGGGCCTCACTCCTACAATCCAATCCCTCTTGATTATGAAGGCTAAAGCTCCAACTTAGTACATTACTGGAATATGTGCTTTGTGTTTTCATTGCAGAGGATGAAGAGGATGAACCTGAAGATTCTCCAAAGGCTGTTCCACAGCTTTCTGAGGGTGGTGTATCTGACAGGCTTGAGACCTCATCGTACGTTCACATATTAAGAAGCCTCTTTGTTCCATCTTTTGTCTTCCAACCCTAGAGTACTCTTGTGATCAGGATTGTGAATGTGGGCATATGACTCTTCTGACAGGGTCTAACAGAGCCCTCCTTTTCAGTTTTCTGCCCCCATCTTCAGAACTTTTTTCCAGGCTGATATTCTCAGAAGAGCTTGGTTTCTGTCTCAGAGACTTGAGTGCAGGAACTGCAGCTTTGTCAGGTGAAATGTCACATGGCACCAGTACAGGGGTTGTCCAATTGACTGATCTTCAGCGCATACTAAGTGGGCTTGGGCAGGCTCCTGGTAGTGTTTCCTTTATCACTCTATGTTGTTTGAAGAACATCAAATACACACACAGCATGTGGCACCTTTATTCTTTTATCTCTGTTTCAATCTTTACTGTTTTTTGCATTCCTACTTGTTTCAGACCATACTGCTTTGAGAGGAACAAGGCCCTGCTTTCCAGGTCTGCAGAATTAGCAAGAGCAAAGTGGTAGTCTACTATACTGTAAAATTGTTTTTTGACCTTGATATGGCAACTAAATTCTGACCACATGGCTATTGCCATTGTTATGGTTGATGTTACACAATCCACCAGTGTCAACGCACTAGGGGCCCTTCAGTCACATAGAAAAGTGTTTCAATATGTGTGTTTGTTTGGAGACATTTATAGAGACGTGGCATCATTGCAGAAGGAGATTTGGGCATGGCAAGAGACACTGGTATGTTCAGCAGGTGGTGAAGGACTTATGAATATATTATAATCTTTTTGTTGACTTTTTCTAGTATAGAGGCAGTGTGGATGGGATAGAATCTTGCAAATTTGCTTGCATCAGTCCTGTCTGCCCCAAAGCCATATGCAATTTGCTTATGCAAAAGGATAAAATTTGATTCTCTAGCAGACATCGCCTCTAGAGTACTTACAAAATTGCATTGTATGAAACTGAGTGTTGATGAATCAGAGTAGTTGGTGGAGTGTTAAGGTAGATTAATAATGGTCAGAAAGAATGCAGGTCCAGGCTTTTCAGAGCTTTTGAAACCAGATATTGTTGTGCCACTACTTGAAAACCTTCAGCTGGAAGAACGCCTTGCCCCCTACTTGCCGGAGGTATCTGTGACTAATTTCGACCTTTCCTCTTGTGCCCAGTTTTCCTTTTCTCCTGAAATAGCTTGTTGGGTATAGGAGGTTCCAAATCCTCGACAAATCCATGGCAACTTCAAGTAGTGGCAATTTTGAAAGTTGCCGTGGTCTAAATTATGATGTGGTGCAGGGAGTTCGATCAAATCAAGCCATTGCTGAGTTGATGCAAAGTCCACAGTTTCATCAGCAGCTTGATTCCTTCACTCAGGTTTTGATGCTAGTCATATTTCAGATATGTTGCTGCTTTTCACGATTTTCTGTGTTTTGGTATTCATGTGGCTGTATGTTTGCCTATGTGCTGAGTTAGAGCTGCTGTTTTCACAAAGGCACTTAAGTCATTAGATGTTTGTCTTTGCACTGAACTACAGGTGATTCGGAGTGGTCAGATGGACCTTTCACAGTTTGGCATTGACCCCAGTAAATGTAAGACTTGATACTCTTTTATCCATTCCAGCAGGGGGAATTTGTCTTCTTACAGAAGAAGCCATGGACAGAATAGGCTAGTTTGCCACCGGCAAATAGCAGCTTGTGGGGGATTTGGGAGGAAGTAAAGACAACAAAACCAATCATTTTGGGGGATACAGGCAGTTAGGATCTCAACATCAAATCACCTGTCTGGGCTGGGACAGTTTTTGAGTTTTTTGCCATTGGATGTGCTCATTCCCTGGTTGTCTCATTCTTAAGTTTTGCTTGCAGACAATTTCACTGTTGCCGCTTTCTTGGAGGCGATTGAAGAGCAAGCCAATATGGACGGATCAGAAAATGGAAGAGAACAAAGGCCAAACCATGATGTCATGGAGGAAGGCCGATAGCATTTGAATACAATTCATGAATCCCTTGAGATTCTGGAAAGGAAATGGATGCAATTTTCACACACGTTGTGAGCAGATCAGAATACCGCACTGGAGGAAGCATCAGCAGTCATTGTCTCAAGATATTGGCTGCAGTACCAGGCTAGTTACTTCCTACTCAACTACAGAAGCACAACCTTTTCTACAAAGGGCTCTGTAGTACAGATTGTGAGAAAAGAATTGTTTCATTGTTTGCAATAATACAGCTCTGGTTGTACATCTCTTGTGCCTGATACACACAAAGTTGGGCACCAAAAATTGAAAATGAATGCTCAAAACATGTTGTTTGAACCACCAGGCCCGCATCCCTTCTCCCTTATTTCTAGGGTACTTATTTCATCTTTGTATTAATTAGATGGTGGTGCCTCCCAAGTTCAATTTCTTTTCCATGGAATGAGCCATTTTGATCGACCCATTGCAAAAAGAAATTGAGACTTTTGAGGCTCCCCAAAATGGAAGTTTCTATTGGATGATGGGGTGCCTCCTTTTGGGCCAATCTATATTGGTGAAAAGAGCACAGCTTTGGGCAAAAGAATATGAGATAAAAGCGTGGTGCTATTGGGAACATGTTGGGGAAGACATTGAGAATTGGAAAAATATAAAAAAATTTAACCTTCGCCCCACCCTCCTAAAAAGAAAAAATCTTGAGCCTCTTGGGTATGTCTTGCATCACCTCACTAGGTGGGCAAAATTTCTATTCTTCCATTTGTTTTTCATCATTTTCACCTAGGCTAAGGACAAGGACATGCAATTGGGGGCTTATTCTTGTATCTTGTTCAATTGTCTCATTGGTTAGAGCATCTCCAATTTCCACTCTAAGTAAGATGGCAATGGCAAGTTGTCAAATGTACAAAAATTGTCACAAAAACCAAACCCCAACAACACGGTACTGCTATACTAAAACTTAGCCCCAACAATAACCCTTCCAGGCTCCGAAATCAAGCATGGCTTCTTGAGCTTAGTATTTTCTTCTTGGAAGCCAAGTCGACAGTAGACATGGTTGTTCTTCCCAACCAAGTTGTTGCAATGTCTAAACCAAGGAAAGGGAAAAACTTCAACCAAGAAAAGGAAACCTAACTCTGTTGAAATTTTCTTCATGTCTTACAAGATCCCATCATTGGCAAGGCCCAAAAATCACAATGTTTTTAGGAGTGTGCATGTTGACATTTCAACAACCACATGCCAGTGTGAGGAGTAGAAAGACTTGCGAAGAGCCTTGAAACAAAGTGGGGCTCCATCAAACACAATACCTCAAAATTCATCGGCATGTATGGATTTGTGGTAGCACTCAATGTGAATGGCAGCTTAGCAGATGACAAACTTCAGCAAGCTTGTAGTAATACAAAGATCAAAAATCCAAAAGGTCAAGGTTTTCTTTTCATTCATTGTTGGTTAGTTCTCAAGGATGTGCCAAGGTGGGGAGATTTGAGAGAGAGACTAAATCTTGGAAGACAACGCCCATGAGATGATGACCTAAAATGGTTGTTGCCACCTCTAAGCCAAAACTAAAATCAAATGAATCAAATGAGTTGGAGGTGGTCAACTGCAAGGTGGGAGTGGGGTTTATTTACACACCAAAACCTCAATATGCTAGTGTCCAAGTAATTGTTGAGCAATGAAGGATGCATAAGCCTACATGAAAGCAAGAGATAGTGCAATTCAAGCCCAAGCTGCTGGCACTACTGAAATGTCTGCTGCTACCTGTGAGAAATCCAACATTCTTCGCGATCAAGTTGCATTGTCTCTATTCACCATGCCACCAAAATTGATAGCCATTGATAATGCATGTGAGTATGTTGCATTGCAGTAGGAACACTACTACATATTGTGCCTTTTTGCGAAGGGCCAAAACAAAAAACCTGAAGGGTTTGCGAAGCTAAAACAACCTGCCATATTTGCGATGCCACACGCATCGCACCTTGTGGTGCACCAACCATCGCTACTTTATAATGTACATTAAATCATCGCAGCACTTTTGCGACATATACCACAAACAAAACTTTGCGACCCACTCATGCTCCGTCCACACTAGCGATATTCCACACTTCGCAATGTTTAATCATACTCAAAACATCGCACATTTTACAATACAAAAAGTATCGCTAAAAGCTTTGAGAGTCACAATGAATCGCAAGCTTGCGTTATTCGGCGCATCGCATTTTGCGTTGGAATATGTATTGCAAACCTCATCACAAATTTTTACAAAACTTTTCGGTGGTGGAAGTATCGCAAGTTACAATGTGCGGCAGCTCGCAAATTAATAAAAGGGTTATTGGAGAAGGAAGTTTCGCAAAAGGTTTTACAATGTCATCTGATTTATCACGGCCTTTTTTAAGTCGCATAAAATCTCGATGACATTGAGGAGTACATGCGGTAGTGCAAAGGAGAGTAGTACAAAGTTCCCAGAGGGCCTACTTGTAGAACTATAAAGGCTGAAATTCGCTAAAAACTTTGACACAATGAACATTGTGCAGTAATATAGAACCACA
>Ga0209208_10010667_pt1 | contig 11886 bp, 7 predicted proteins | sample S1TSphfallax_3_FD_187694 | JGI IMG/M metagenome (GOLD analysis project Ga0209208, IMG submission 187694) | Host-associated microbial communities from peat moss isolated from Minnesota, USA - S1T2_Fd - Sphagnum fallax MG (SPAdes) (version 2) | ecosystem: Host-associated > Plants > Peat moss >...
TGGCATAGTAGAATTTACTGTAGATTGTGTTTGTTGAATGTTTGCCAACCTCATGACTACGTCTTCCTTTTGGTTTCAAAGATGTGATGGAAACTCAAGATGCAGGTTCTTGTAAAAACATGTGCACACAATATTGAGCAGATTGTTGTGAGGTTATCTACATCCACCATCAGGAGCTCATAAAATCAGTGGGGAGTAATGGCAGATAGTCCTGCCATTCATATGATTAAGGACCTCGGTGATGGTCTGACACCTTGTGAATGACACTTGTAAGGTTATGACTGGACTCATTTCTTGTTGTGTTTGTTTTAAGTTGGATCTGAAACCATGGTTACCATGAAAGCATCATTTAAAAAATTTCTCTGCAGTCCCATAGATATGTACTCCAATTCTGTTTTCTTCTCTGACACCCAGAGAGATGATCTTCTGAGGCACTGCTTTCTATTTTCTATCTGTGAGATTTGTCCTTTTTTATTCAATTTATAACAATTATGTGTGGTTTTGACAAATGATTTGTGCAACATTACTCTCAGGAAGAACTTGGAAGAGAAAGATATGGAGCATCAGGCCAATCTCTTGAAAATGGCAGAAAATGCAGAATCAGAGCTACGGCAGAAAGATATTCAACTAGCTATGGTGGAAGCAGAGTTTATTTATGCCAGATGCAAGAATGGTTTGAGGAGAAGAGTTCTGGTTTAAAGACCTCAACAGGCATCTGCCAAGAGAAAGTAATGTCAACTTGCAATTTTGAATCTTTCTCTATGAATGGTGTGATGTTTCTACATTCAAGGAACACTCTCTTCTGCATGAGCTTGCCCTACGACTGATGTCCATGATTATAATCTCTATCATTCTTCTCTGTGTGCAAAATCATCATGATGAAAAACAACAATGATCATGAAAATTTCTCTCTTCCTAGAGAGGACTATATGGTAGCTTGGGTTTGAATTCAAGGTGGAATAGTGTAAAGATCTTTCCTTGTTCCTTGATGGATATACCCTTTCATCAAATAATTTATTTATGTTATGTATAAGGGGAATTCGCCTTGGCTGTTGGAGCATGATGCCCTGTGAACTAAATGAGGGCCAAGACATAATGCCCTGCTCCAGCTCCACCATGACTCCATAGGGCGTCAGAGAATTTCTTCACAGTAGGGCCTTACCTGCCAGAACAACTTGGCAATTCATCTTCATCTACAGGGCAGGTTCCCCCTCACTATTAGGCAGGTATCACAATTTTATGATACCCATCAGATCCGAGTTTCACAAAATAATTTAAAGGGGTCCAGGTTTCACTTTGTTTTTCCTAACATTTATATGCCGGGCTAGGGTATCAATATATATTTTTAAAACATTTCAGCTGGGTCTCACAATGCCAATTCTCAACTGGGTACCCCTTGGCAGTTCTTGCAAATGAGGCATTACTTCTTTTTTTCCCCAAAAGAATTTTATTTTAATTTTTTTTAATTATTTCTTTCTTTCTTTTTTTTAATAATTAAAAAATACAAGCAATGTTACCCCAAAAAAAAATTAAATAACCAAAAAAATATTTAGTGAACTTTTACACTTCAACAACTTCATCCCTTTCAAATTCACCTTTTCAAATTAAATTAAATGGAATTTACATCCTAAATTTTTATCAACAAATATCAACTTCTCTAAATTTTCAATCTGCAAATGATATTTCTTAAGGTTAGGAAGTATTCCCAACCAAAGAAAAAATCCTTTCTATTTCAATTTGAGATCCAACAATGCCCACAATCTAGTGTGCTAAAAATCCAATTGTTACATTGCTTCATGTTTTTTCCACCATTACTCTAGTTGATACCTTTTGAAAATCAGCAATTCCCTTTTGACAAACTCTTTTGTCAATTCATAACTTGTGCTTGTAGTTTGCTCAAAATTATCCAAATTGCAATCATGATCAAAAGTATTTTTGCCAACAAAATTTCTATCTAACCTTACCAAAGGATGCAAATGTTTATAACATTCAATCAACACAAGATATAAAGATTTCCTATCATATTCCTCAACAAAAGCAACACCTTGCTCCCTTCCAACAAATGAGGATACTATACAAAGGCTTTTAAACCTAAGGTCTAACATCCACTATGAGAAAAAAAAAAAGGTGTTTTGCAACTAGCCTTGCAATTCAATTTTTGAATTGCATCGGACACTTGCAACTCCCCTATGATTCATAATGTCATGCTGACATCATTTTTCATCCATACATCAAAATTTAACACGTGGCACTATGAGGATTTTTCATGATTTTTTTGAAATATTAATATCCATCGTCCATTATGATTATTCGTTTTAGATGGTCTTGGATTATGACACATGGTACAATCAAAAGTTGTCATGTGGCATATTAATTGAATTTTGGAAACAAATATATATGTGTACCTAGGTAGGTCGGTACATAGCCATAGGTAGGTAAATTGATATAGCTCCAACCTACCTACTTACCTACTTATTTACTTACTATCTAAGTAGGTAGAAAAGTACGACCTACTTATTTAGCAAGTATTTAGCAAGTAGGTAGGTATAATACAATTGAAGGCCTACATCTACACTTTCAATGAATTGTACAATTTGTAATAATATGAGTTGCCACATAGTTGACAACTAATTATAAATGAGTTGAACACTTTAATTCCAAAATAATGGACAAGTAATAGTTATGTAATGAAACCATAGTTGCACATTTAATTGTAACTTAGTTGTAAAACTAGTCAATTTAGTTGATTATTAATTACAAACAAGTTGCAAGTTCTAGATGTTATGGACCTTTACATAACTGTACATGTGGCATGATTGTATGCATCAACACCATAGGCTAGTTGCAAAGTAGTTGTTTACTTAACATTAAAGTTACACCAATTACAACATAATTGAGATTAATCATTTCACTACAACTTATGATCATGGTCAAACTATGGTTGACTATTAGCATATATATTTTGCGTACATACGCATGTATAGAATCCAAGTTGCAACTAATGTGCAATTAAATTACAACTACAAAATATTTTGACTTGGCATTTTAATTATTAATTCATCATAATATCCATACTATAGTTGTACCCTAATTGCATAGTAGTTTCCATGACAATCTAGTTGCATGCTAGTTTAGTCTCCACAAACACGATTTCTGATAGTGATCAAAGAGACCATATTATGGGCTTTCCTATTGTCATATTTTCTTTAAAATAAAAATAAATAATTCAACAAATTAATTACCTCTCTTCTAATGTTACAAGCTAGCAAAGATAATTCATTAATAGCAATTGAATCATCATCCATTAAGCTTTCAAATGAAGGAACAACTTGATTTTCTTCCTTCAATTTCAAACTCATGGAAATGGTAAAATGTAAAGCATCACTAAGAAGCTAATGCCCATAAGATCAATTAAGAACATCGGCAAAAACAATTGGAGAAAAATAATCCACAATAATTCCTCGGATAATGTGAGGATAATCTAAGGAATTATTGTGGATAATTCAAAAATCCACAAGTTAGAGGTGGAGGCATTCAAATAATGACTTTCACAATAGTTTGTCTATTATAATAAAACATAATGGTAGAATGAAATTATAAAGCTTTTTGAAACATAATGATTTTACTATAAAACCTACAAAAATACCAATAATAAAATGTTTAGTTATCTTATCCAATTTAGAAATTCAAAAATTGTAAGCATTTAAAACAATAGTGTAAATTAGAAGATTACCTGGTTTTCACTACAATGTTCAATTTTTTGGGTTAAATTCCAATTTCAAACATGCCTTATTCCATTCTTGTTTACCTTTGTTAGACTTCTTAAGTCAAATTATTCATCTTTGCAAATATGCTTAAACAAATTTAATGAAAACATACTTCAAAATATTGCAATTTTTTCTTCTATAATGCCATATTAACATACCTTTGAAAAAACATATCCAAAGCAAGTGCCTTGAAAGCTTTCTTCTAAGCCAAGAAATTCATAACTTACAATTGATTTCAATGGAACAATCATTGCATTGAGATCTAAACATTCATCTTCGACATAATTAAGTAATTATCTTTTTTTTCAAATCACATTTCCTAACAACTTTGTCAAACTTCTAGCTAAAGCTTGCCATGTATTTTGTATCGCCTCAAATAAGCCAATTATCACATGCTTTGGTTACCAATCATTGCCCAAAAAATTAATAAGCTCCTTCGGACATCCATAAATCAAAGCTAATTATTACATAATGACATTCTACCAATGCTAAAAAAACATACATTTGACTTGACTTCTCCACTAACTCTAGTAATATCTCTTGTGAAAACTACCTTTTGAAAGGGAAATGTAATTTCGGACATAAACGTAAAGCCAACCACTTCAACTAAATATTTTCTACAAATTGAATTGGTAAGTTGTTCTTAACAATCAAAAGACCAAGGTCCTCTAAGAATTCTTTCTATGACACATCCTCCTTTTTGAACGAATCTTCCACAAAAAAAATTTAGAGATTGCCCCTCCAAACATATTTGCTCTTTTCTTTGATGGTCATCTTTCTTTAGTTACTTTCAGCACATTATTGATTTATTTTTCAAACCTTTTTCCAATAAAAGTGTGTTCTACATCCACATGTTTTTTTTAGAAAAATTATTCCATTTCTTTTTGTAATAAGAAATTAGTGTTTTCCTCACTTGAGTTCTTGGATTTATTCTAATTACAAGATTTTGATAACAAAATATACAACACATCATTTGAATATTTTCAAGACCAACTTTTACATTGTCATTAACACAAAAACTCCTTAACACAAATAATTTTTTCCATGTGGTTTCCAATATTTTCTTTGAACATGAAATTTTTTGAAGTTTATGTTCATTAGTTGTTCAATGTAATTTTTTGGATTCCTTCTTGTTTTTGTGTGCACACTTGGGTTTCCTTTTGATTTTTCTTCTAGAATTACATCATTCATACATACTTTGATTATCTCATTGTTACCACTTTTTATATTGTCATCTACAAAGGACTGTTCCATTAATAGATTTCACGAAAATATGTCCAAAGCTAATGTAAAAACCAAATCTACAACAATCTATCTATAATAGGGAAATTAAATTCTACTCATAAACAAAACAAAAGAAGGAAAAGAAAAGAAATTTAAAACATTCACAAACAATGGGGTTAAAGGTGGAGAAAAATAATTAAAAAATCACACATTTCTCTCTCTCATCATGATAAAAAATGGTATAAGGGTAATTATTTATCAATTTTTATTTTTATTTTATTCTTGCACATAAACAAGAAAAAAGAAAAAATGCACTTATAGACAAAACCATTAAAAAACTCAAACCTAAACAAATAAAACAAACATAAATCAAAAAAATTTAAAACCCCATTTTAAAAAAAAAACCTTACCTTTCTTTAACTAAAGTTCAATGCTTGAAGCTCTTCCACTTGCAAAAAAAAGAGGGGGTGGGAGTACCTATTAACACATGAGGCACAACACAATGAAGCAATGAGGCATGAAGTAGCAAAGGAACAAAACAACAAAGAGGGGGGGCAACAAAAGGTACTCAAAGCAAGTAATGAGGTGCGAAAGCAACAAGATGCAAATGTAGGCAACAATGTAATGAACAAAGGCAACTAGCAAGGCAATGAGGTGGCAAGGGAATGACTAAAATAGCAAAGTAACAAAATCTACAATGACCGAGATAACAAAGCAACAAGGCAACGAAGCAACAACCAAGGCAAGAAGGCAGTGAAGCAATGATTACTTAGCAATGAGGCAACAATCAAGGTATAAGGTGCAAAGGCAATGAGTGAAGCAATAAGGCATAAGCAAAACATGTGAAGGAAAAAAGAAAGGAAGGAAGGAAGGAAAAAGTAAAAGGATGATTGAAAAAACAAATCCCTCAAAACTAAACTAACACTTCAAACACAACTCCAAGCAATGGACTCATGATTCCAAAAAAAATAAAAAGGAGGATTGAAGAAAAAAAAAAATCTTATATAAAAACAATTAGGGTTTACAGAAGGTACCCATTGGAATGTAAAGCCTCCATGCTCCAAAGTCCATATTAACCTTATTTTGGATGTTCCTTAAGATCTAAAACCCTAACTTGGATAAAAAGGTTAAACTTTGCTCAATTTTCAATTTTTTTTTCAATTTGGTTATCATATAAGTGAAAACTAATGGTTCAATTTTCAATTAGGGTATCACTCAAGGTGATACCTTGAAAGGTTCAGACTAAGATGCCCAAAAAATGCTCGAGGGTATTTTTTATACCTAGCCAAAACTACTTTCCTTGCCAACCAAAGATGTCCTTCTGCATTTATAATTAAGGTTCCCCACCCATAAAGCCTTGGCCCATAAGAATTACATTTAAAAGGACAAATTGTATAAATTGTAATTTCCCTCCCACTCTTTGCATGAAGGAGGTTCCAATTTTGATCGAAAATTTCATGCATTCACTAGAGAATTTGTGCCTCTCATGAAATCTTACATTCTTCATTCCATTTTCCACAATCTTTCTATTCTTCATCTCCTTTTTTGGGATCTTACAACTTTTCATCCTATTTTCTAATTCTTCAACAAGTCCAACAACTCCCCATGGATACTAAGGCATAAGTTTGGCGCCAATGGCACCTATGTTGCTATTGCACCCACAAGACCCATTAGTAGCATGGTGACGATATGATGTTTTCGCAACACCCTTTGGTTGGATGACAACATGCATGCAAATTCTCGTCCTAGTCCATCTATCAATCAACTTCAACATATTCAAGGCTTTGTTGGCAGATATGCAACATAATTCTTTACATCAACTTTAGTCTTTAAAAGAGTGTTATGCGAAAATATGAAACCCATGTGAAGCAAGAACATATATGCCCCACACCAACTTGAAATAAGAAATTTTTCTTGGTAAAGTTCCCCCAAATAACATCACATATCTCTTTGAGGTTCTTATTGGTGCTCACAAGTTCCTTAATTTCGAATGTTAAACTCAAAAGTTTAAGTTCACTTTCGTGACCTACACTTAAATTGGCACCTTTTTGGTGAATTGGAAAAGGACCAAACCATGGAACTAGACTTTAACCAAAATCAAAATTGAAACTTGGAAAAAAAATCTTGAACATATATTTAGGTTTTTTGGGTAAACCAATTGAACTTTTTTGAAAAGTTAGTAAGTAGGTTGAACATTATAGATACTCAAGTTTGGTTTTAATTAGTTATAAAATTTTGTATCAATACAATCCCAATTTTAATTTGACATAAAACTTTGTATATGTAAATAATCTCTAGTTTTAAGGAATTTGTGATGTGCACATGAAATTAGACTCAATTTTTGAACCAACATCTAGGTTCTTGAATTTGAAAATTTGTGCCAAATAAATTATTATAATAGGAACAATAAAAAATATTATCAATAACCAATGTTGAATTTTGGTGCATTAAAAATTTTGGTGTTATGTGGTGGCACATTAAAAATGATTGCCTACTTTGTTCACACTTGAATGTCAAATTTAAGGGTAATGGGATTGTTGTTAATATCAAAAGTGTGATTTTAGTTGTTCTCATTAAATAAGGTGATTTGATTGATGAGTAGATTATCAAACATGCTATTTGTTTACATTTCAAAAGGTTACATTTGGAGTTATTATTTTGATAAGGACCTAGCAAGCACCTTGCTTCATTGGGATCCATTATCTAACACAAAATAAACCTTGTGGTGCAAAGTTTGTTTTTCATGTCAATGGTTTCCAAGTTGGAGGATGTTGAAAGTGTTAATTTAACTACCCAACTAAGTTTTAATTGGGTTAATGCTTAGAGATTAGGTTATTGTAGTTAATTATGCTTTATCTTAGAACCTATTCAAGTGTGAACAATTTCAAATTATTTCATGTTTGGGATGTAATCCAAATTGTGTGTTCTCAAATCACTTTTGGTGATTTGAGATTCTAGAACACACAAGCTTGATGTTGCAAGTTTTTTACATTTCTACAAATTATTATCTAGATTTTGTTTATGTGTTTTGGGCTTGGATTTTTGTTTTTTGTAAATGAATTGTATTTGTGAATCACCAAAAGTCTAATTTAATTAGGTTGTGTTACATCAATATTTAGATTTTTTGGGCACTAGGTTTTGTTTTATTCTACATGGGATTAGTTTTTGTGTTTGTGGAACTTTGTTTGATGCATCATGTGGCATGGTTGTCTTGTTTTAATGGCACATTTACAACAATTTTAAAATAGTTGCCACATGTAACTATAATGTAACTTTTGAAAAAATCAAACATAGTTGAATACATATGTATGTACGATGTGTATAAATTAATGTATAGAAGACCCATTTTTAACTCATTTGTAATTATAATACAACTAACTAATTTTCTAAAGTGATAATTTATTTATTAATACACAATTTTTTAAGGGGTAGTTGCACAATAGTTGTAATACCCAAGGGATAGAACTACAAAATAGTTGTATATGCATTTTTTTAAAATATTAGTTGTAAGGTAGTGTGGTTTCAACGAATGTAATTTCTCATAGTGTTAGACTAGTAGGGTAGGAGTAAAAAAGGAGGGTGGGTGGAAAAAAAAGGGGCACCTTATCTAGGAGTGAAGAGGAAGGTCTGCCCTTTTGTGTTAGAACAAAAGAAAGTGGGAAAAAAAAGAAGATGTCTCAAAAAATTTCAATAGGTATGGGTTATCAAGGTTGCTAAAAGTAGAAAGCAAAAGGATTAAAGAAGGGGGGAGGTAGGATTATTCATAAAAAAAAGCGGGTTTGGTAATGCATGGGTAGAAGCTTGGTAGGAGTAGAAGATCAACATCTAGGAACTAAAGACTTTAGTGTAACTACCCTCCTTTTCTTTTAATGTGTTAAGGATTGATTTGAAAATAACCTTGTTTCATTTAATGAATGTTGTGTGTTTCGTTTTTGTGATTTACTTGTTTAGGGTTACATTTGTTTATAGTATGAATATAAGGGGAAAGTGGTTGTGAACAAAGAAGACATTTTTTATATCAAACAAAAGAAGGGTAAAACATAAATTACAAGGGGGGAAGGGACTTTATGTTCAATAGAAGGCCGTACCCTTACTTTATGTTGATTATGTTATCTTAGGTAGATGATTAAAACTTCCAACTATCCATGGAAAAGGCAAGATGGCAATTACCTTCCAGCCCAAGTCTTTGTACTTTTGAAAATGGCTAGTCCAGAAGACTTAATACCTTCCCAACCTTGTTGCCCTACCTTTGTTGACTTGTTGCCTTCCACCAAATTGCCTTCAAGTTGTTCTAACCATCCTATAACAATTTATTTTAGTAAGTTACATTACAAAATATAATTTCTAAATGTAACATAAGGAAATAAAAAAAGACAATAAGAAAATTGCAATATTCTACATAAAAGTACAATACTACCCTTTTAGGAGGATGTTAAATCATTAAAAAAAATGATACACATGAGTTCCATACCTTTTGTCCAGCAATTGCATTATTTTTTCTTCATACCACATTAATCTTTCCCGTTCTTCCAAAAACTCCATACAAGAATGATGGGGGGTTTATCTCCAGATCCCCCTTTTCACAAGACCGCATAAGGTCCAAATTTCTTCACACCAAAATAAGCTCTCTAATCTTAATCCAAGCACAAATCTTTCCTACCTAAAGTGGTTGTGGGTATTTAAAATGTTAAATCATCTTGTATGTTGTGTCCTAAAGTTCACAATCTTCTCAAATGCTCAAAGAGTGGTGGAACTCCTCATCAAATTGGAACTATAGGTTGGCTTGACAATAGGTAGCAAGATGATGACAACATGTAGTTTCATGCATTAAGGTGGAAAAAAGGTTAAATTGAAAAGTGTTTTTTGTTTTCCTTGGGCTTATGCCACTTAATCATTGGGCTACCATTTCGAACTTCAACATCACATGTTCCTTATAAAAAATAGAGTAGTGAGCTAATTGAGACTCTATCATTATTGTATTCATAGCCTTATGTTTCCACTTGGCCTTCTGATTTTGCAATTTAAAAATTACCACCCTTTTATTTTGTTTAAAATCTAACTTGGATGGTTTTCCAGGCCCTTTATGTGGATCCCATATTGTTGGAAAAATGACTACCTTAATGTGTAATTACTCCCCTACCATCATCCCATGTTATTGGATCCTAATGGTAACTACCTTTTCATTGAATTCTTCTAATCCCAAGCAAGTTTCATTGTCCTTTCATGCTATGTCCTCCAAGGTATTTATTTTGTAACTTAGACTAATGCACTCTTCAATTTGCACATGAATTACTTTTTACTAATGGTCATTATTAGTTGCAAATCCTTGATATTGTCCTTCAACAACTTTACTTTGTTCCTTATTTGTTCCAACAACACATTGCATCAAAACATGGCATATATGTATAGACTTATGATTAAATTTGTAATCATGGATGTTACATATGATTACATAATGACATAGACAATATAGACAAATTATTTATCCACTACACTTTTTTTTTCCTTAGTCTTCTTTAATTGTAAATGCCATTGGCAACCATGACTATAGATGGATATGCCATGTTTTTTTACAATTAAATAGGGTTAAACAAATAGCAAACTGGCATGTGGCAATTCATGTTGAAAAAATAATTTCATATTTTTAATATTTCAAATAATTCAAATAGTATTGTTTGAATTTTTTTAATTTTATTTCGTATATGGCCAACATATGAATTACATACAATGAACATAGGAATGTTGACCATTTATATTTCAATTGTGGGGTTTGAACCTTGGTTTTCAAAGTTGGAAACTAAACCACTTGCCAATAACAACACAACTTGTTTTTTATTTATACAAAGTGAGGTGAATTGTATTTCAAACATATTCCATTTTAAATAATATAGAAATTTCAAATTTAGAATTCAATGTTTTATTGATAATTTTTTCGAATGAAAAATTTGAAAACATTTTAATTTTTTCCCAAAGATGTATGCATCTTTTATTTTTATTGATAAATGGAAAAAAAATTGAATAATTTTTTTGGAATGTGGTTATAGTCTCATGACATTTCAATGATGATTCTTTAATAGAAAATATTCAAATACATTGTTTACATGTTTTGAAATGAATTGTAAGACCACAAAACCAACAACCTAGTTACTATCACGAGGAAAGGTCTATTGGGTGAAAACTAAATAAGGACGATGAAAGATAATCTTATTTTCAACCAATAAACTTTAAAAAATTTAAGAAAATGTTTTCTTATGAAAATTAGAATCAACAATGAAAGCTTGGTTGGAAGGTAGTTATTTTTTAATCTTTGGATAATATTTAAATGAAATAGAACTTTATTTTGGACCTATTGCCTTTATGTCTATAGTTGTAGCCTTCATGTTTGTAGTCACTACTTTCCACTCATTGATTTCATATATCAACTATTGTCTTGTTGCCATTACTTTATGTTATAATTAACTCCACGTTATAATTACCTTCCTACTATAACTACGTTTTTGTTGTAACTATTTTCCTGTTGCAATTACCATCCAATGACTATTTTTTAGCAAATATGTTATAAGAAATGAAATGAAAAGAAAGCTAAATTCAACTAACAACTACTACCTTCAAGTTGATTTCCTTTTTTTATTGCAATTAACCTTTTTTACATCAAACTAATATTAAATGTTTTTCTTTGCATTTTTAAGAAATCAAAGAAAACACTAAAAAAAAATGTGACACAACCTTCAACCAAAATCCATTATATTTCTTCTTCACATAAGTACAATATTCTTTTCCATTTCACACATTAATTTCCTTAGATCACACACATTAATTTTCTTAGATCACACAAATCAAAATGAAAAAAAATGAGAGAATGGGGGAATGAACCCAAAAGATAATAAAAAACCAA
>Ga0209208_10010668_pt1 | contig 11886 bp, 7 predicted proteins | sample S1TSphfallax_3_FD_187694 | JGI IMG/M metagenome (GOLD analysis project Ga0209208, IMG submission 187694) | Host-associated microbial communities from peat moss isolated from Minnesota, USA - S1T2_Fd - Sphagnum fallax MG (SPAdes) (version 2) | ecosystem: Host-associated > Plants > Peat moss >...
AGTGTGGGTAGTTCCCCGGGCCCCCCCCCCTCCCCCCAAAAGACCCATCCATTATCAATCATTATCAAAGTAATGCCCATGGTTATCAATTTATTTGATTATTTTGAGTAATAATCATCAATTATCAAGTTTCCAATTGAGAATCACTAGTTATATGGTTGTTTATACATAGGTTATATGGCTTTTTATTTTATTTTTATTTATTTTTTTGTCTTTTTTTGTCATAAAAATATTCACAATTTTAAGATTGATAACCGACTTAGATGATAATTAAGTCATCTAAGTAGATTGTTAAATTTTTTAATTCAATAACAAGTGGATAGGTTACTAATTGGCTATCAAAAAATCAATAACCAACTATAGGTTATCAATAATTGGATTGATAAATGACCAACAGTGGTAGAGATGCACATACAGAATGAACCTTATCAATTCTATTACATACATGGTTGGTATTTTTTTTCCCAACATGAAGGACCCTAATTGTTGACTCCATTACCTTTTGTTTGAAAGATTTGATGGTTTCAAGTGTTTTTTTAAGGAACGAAAAACATGATGCTTCCTGTCGGACTATGCATTTCCCATCTCCTTTTGCTTTGGGTGGCATACTTTCTTTGATCCTTCATAATTGGTTAAGACCCTTCATAATTGATACATGTTCATGATCTATATTTTTTTTTTAAATTTAGCAATGAAAACACAGGTCTCAATGTAAGGTTAGTGTTTGTTGACAAGGTGTTTCAACTATTGTTTTAGTGATAGTATTTATTAAAAGAAATTGCCTATCATTCTTCACACTTACATGTCTTTTTGGTTGTAGGTAGGGTAGGCACCACCAAGGGCAAACCTTTGTTCATGTAAGGGTTCAAAGAGTTTTTCAACCTACCATCAATTCATTGTGTTATAGATAGCACATAAATCTACATTTAGAAACTTGTTGGTGCACCATTTGTTGCAAATCACTTCACCTACAAATTCAAATCTCACAATATGCAACTATAAGTTGTTGACCACCAAAATCACTTCCAAAAGTTATTTATAGGATTATCAAGTTCCATATATCAAAGATTCTAGAATTGTATAATTGTTTATTTACCATAATGCAACATGCCATGTATTGTTCAACCCTGAACATGTATCTCAAGATAGCATTCACCCATACATCACTCACCCATACATCATTGAGGGTAAAGGCACCCATTTTTACCTCAGCTCATGATCCCCCATACACAAAATGTAGCCTTCTAACCTAATTTTATTTTATTTTTAAATAACACCTTTCTAAAGAATGAAATGTAGTTGAAAATGCAACATTTTAAAAAAAATTGCTCAAAATCAATCTTCACATTGTTTTTTTCATGATATTGTTATTTATTATTGCATTTTGTACAATCTGATTTTAAATAAGAGGGATGTAAATGTAAATGGTTTAATGGTTTAGTTTGAATAAGAGGGTAAACTAGACCAAGAGGGTGCAACAAAAATACACCAAAACAATGCAATGTTGAAATCAATGAGACATACTAAATACATTGTAGCAATGTTGTTTTTTTCTAAATGGTAATTTCCTTGAAACAAAATTCGTTTTCTAATATAGATGGTAATTTTTTCTAAATTTGAAAAATGTTGTTGCATAAAAGTTTAAACTTTTATTGGATATAACAAAAAGAAACCTACTTATGTGAAAGAACACATAAAATATTTCAAAATTGAAGAAAGCACGATAAAATCATAAAGGTTCAATTAATTATGAACTTTACAATCTTGATGTAATGTAGGGTCACAAATTATAAAATCATGCATATAAGCTTTTTTATTTCACAATGTGTTTATTCAATATATATGAAACTTTAAAATATTGCATGATTGAAATATAGGACCTTAAAGTTCATTTAATGAACGAAATATGGTCCTAATTTTTGTGTTCCATGGCATCAAATATGTAACACCTAAAATGTTGTGCAAAGCCATATAGGCATTAAAAATGTTGATTTTTTAAATCACCTTTTAGAAAGGAGTCTAAATGTGTTTTTAACATAGTGGTCCTGAATCAAATTTTAAAAAAAATGAAGGTCACATGATTAATTTCAAGCTAAATTCAAATGCATGAGATCAATGAATTCTCAAAATGGATTTTCATTTGCCATTTTTGGTCCATTTTAGTATGATCAAGCACCAACAAAATGTAGTTGCAATTTTCATTTTCAACCAACTACAACTTGGGCTCCACATTGCTACACACCACCAATGAAAATTTTCCCTTGTATTATGTTCCCATATGATTATCAATAATTCATCATTATTTATGTCAATGTCAAATTTAATTTGAATTAATTTAAATGTCATGGACATGAAAAGGCACGCATTAATTTGCCTTTCATATCCATGTTGGTGGGTAAAGAAAGGGGTCAAATAGTTATAAGGATAAGAGATAGTTATTAAGAAAGGAATGAGGTACTTATAAAAATAAAAGTACTTATTAAGAAGGAAGTGAAGTAGTTAGGCTTGGAAATGTCTCTAGAATTGTCCAAGGACAACCATACAAAGGATTATGCAAAATCAATAAGGAGCCTATAAAAATTTAGAAAAAATCACCCATATACCATTTCCTTGAAATTCTCATCACTAAAATCAAATTACCAATTTCATAGTAATGAACAACATTTGCACATGTGAATAATCCAAATTAGCAAATGTTGGATAATTAGATAGTTGGAGACTATGGTATATTAATTAAAGTGATCAACACATTTTAGTAGGTAGCTGTATTTTTATTTGATTTGGATGCATTTGTGGTATGTACACACAATATAATGAATATAAATTTCATAGTTTATAATTAAAAAATTATTGTTAATCATATTATGCAGAAGATTTGTTTGGAACTTTTGAATAGTCATTTGAATTAATTTTATAACTCATACTATATAGCACAAATGCAAAAAAAATCTAATGTTTCAAAAGTTTCAATGTGTTCAACGATAATTTCAATCCTAGTGATTTCATAACAAGTTCATCTTCATATAGATACCTTAAAATGCCTCCAATCATTTAGATTTCATAAAATTTGATTTTTGTTGCTCATGCTTCATAGATTTACCTATGTTTTAATAAATGTCTAACTAAATAATTCTAGTCATCATGTCACACATGTATGTAATTGGAAAATTGACAACATTGTATTGACAAAAAGGCAACTCATCCTTTTAACTTTAAGAATTTGAATAACATTAATTGGATGCTAAAGGATAGAATGTATTGTAATTTATTTTATCTTTTTTATGACCATTTGGTAGTTAGTCAACTACAATTAGTTAATGCTTAGTTGTTAACAATCTACCCAAGCCATCATTACAAGCTATCCCATAAGTTGATAAATAAAGTTGTTATTAAAACCCAAAGTCCAAGCAACAAACTAGGTCTTGCCTCATTGAAACTTAACAAACTCACCATTAAAAAGAAATGATCTTCATTAATTTGCCAAAGTTATGGCAAAGACTTTTGGTGCAAGCTAAACTTTTAAGTTAGTTTAATGTGAACATTTCCCTATCCAAAAATGCAATTCCATCTTGAATTAAGTGTCCCTCTTTTAAATTCAAATGATTACATAATATAATATATTAAAATGAATAGTAAGTAGAATGGCAAATATTCCAAATTGCAAGGAATCATTTAATATTTGTCCCAAAAAAGAAAATTCAAATTATGAATTAACATAATATCCATAATGATATCTATTAATGTATGTTATGAAAACATGGGAAAAATATGAAGAGGATATTTATAATTTCATATTTTGAAAATGTCCCAACAAATTTCATCATAGTCTATTGCCAAATTTGCATCATTGAATACATCAATTAAATACACAATTTGAATTTGTTTATAATTTGGAATGAATGTGATGCAATATATTTCATTCTAATAAAACACTTGTCTTCAAAATGACATTATCCTCCAAAAAGTCCAACATTTAGTGAATACAATATAAAACATTTGGCCTTTAATAATCTGGAATTGAAAATTTTGGAGCTTAAACCTTGGCAATTTAAAACAAGTGTCAACCTTTTGAACATGGATTGAAATATGATCATGAATTTTCATATATTATAATGTTTATGTGATGTTTGATAGGTTGGTGAATTTTTATTTCTTAACTTTAGGACTTTGTTGTCGCATTAATTCATCTAAAAACTGCAAACACATGTTGATTATGAAAATGAAATATGCATTCCAAAAAGTTTGTCAAAGTAAAAACTTAGGGGGAAGTTGATTCTATTGGGTAACTTTTTTTGGGTAATTGAAAACTATATGAATAGAACTATACAGTCCCATATGTTGTAGATGGATACAAATTATAATTCAAATTTTTTAAGCATGATTATGTTTATTTTCAAAATCCAAATATAATTGATGTAAGGTATGCATTAATAATAGGCATTAAAAATATTAGGAAAAAAAATGTATTAAAACTTATAATAAATATTAGTTCTTAATAGTTTCCATTAGTAGTCCATTGCTTAGAGGTTGTAATTTATGCTAAAGGTTATGAATAGAAGAAATAACATGCATGAAGTGATGTTTATTTGGTCAAGACAAGGAGTTGTATGAAGGTCCAAATATAATACCTTAGTGGTCCATCTACTTGGGTTGAAATGCATGCTCCTAAGGAGTCACTTTCATTTTATTCCAAATGGTGTGAAAAAAAATATAGGGTGCAACTTATGAATAATAATAATAATAATAATAACAATATATTTCAATGTAAATAGGGTCTTATAGTTCATTAAGAGAATATATTCTAGAATGTGCCTAAATATATATTTAAAGGATGTCATTATTTCATAACAAACTAAAAAATACTCTTTCATTTTATGTGCTTCCTAAAATATACAAAGAGCAACTTTCCCCAAGTGCATGTTTTGATCATTTTGATTTTAGAACCTAAACACCTCTTATTTTGGTATTTTTCCCCCATTGAAACAAAACAAAATTCAATTGTTTGTAATGCCTTTTTGGGTACTAAACATGGTCTTCATTGTTTGAAATATGATTTGTTACATTGAAAATGTTTATTGAAACATTTCTAGAATTTGAGCATTTTATGCATAATGCTTTTGTAGTCACACGCAATTAACTTCCTTTTTTCATAGTCCTCATACCTTCAACTAAAACTAAAAGTTATCATGTTGGGCAATATCATAGGTGGCTCTAATCAAGATGTGCATTTGAGAACTAACCTTCATACACATAACAAACATTCATTTCCAAAAAAAACCTAGTAAAATGGTAATGTGTGGTATTAATTTAACAACAAAATTGATAATATGTGGTTTTAATATTTTCAATTTTTTTGATATTGATCATATCCTTTGTGGTCCAAAAATTAAAACACTAGAAAAAACTTATTTGATGATAATGAAAAATAAAACTAACTAACATTATAATTACATAGTTTTTATGGAAAGAGATCTTTCAACATAAAGTCAATTGCACATTCCTTCACCATCGAGGGGCATGATGCTTATCATGAATTTTAATTGAATCCATTTGAGACGAGGTTAATTCACTTTGTATTGTAAGAGGGGATCATGGATAATCTCATCACTTTTTTTGCAAAATGTTGCCAACTTTTTTAACCTCCACAAAATGAAGTTAATGACCAATTTTTGACTTGTAACAAATTGGTTTTTTGTTTAAATAAAAATCCATTCTAAGGGCCTTCACTTATATTTCATTTCATTCCATGTAAGTCATTAACTTTTAAACAACCCATGCATCTAAAGAGTCTAATACCTTTGTAAGTGGAGTGCCCAAAACAAAGGTCATCTCGCAAGCACATTTCAAAATTCCCATTCAAAAAAGAAGATGTTGGAGGATTTCTTGAAGGCTTTCATAATTAACCTTGTGGAGTCCATGACTTATACTTTTTCAAGCACCTATTATTGATTTCTTTACTTAAGGAAAAGAGGGTAAGGTTTTTTTTTGAAAAAATTGTCACATATGTGAAATTGCAATCATTCACCAAAGGAATGAACCAAAGTTGGCTAGAAATTAGACAAAATAGTAGGAAAATTTGGGAATCCTACTGAGTTCTAATGACCTACAAGAATTGAATGTTTAATTCTAGCAACTTTTTTTTTTCCCCCTCAAAATCTAACAATTTTGCTTTTTTTTTTTTCAAAAATCCCTTAGAATCTTTTTTGTTGCCAACATGTGAAAATTTCCCCCAAAAAAATATTGGAAGAGGGGCATTTGAACTTTGCACACTAACCACAACCCAATTAAGGTCTTTAGAGTGTCTTGCCCCATAGGAATAAGAACTCATGTACCTTACATTTTTAATGAAATGAAATAGTTGAATGGTGTGAAAGTGTTTCTTTTGCACGATATGCCTTGGGTAGTGACAGCAACAAACATGACACAAAATGAAAATAACTATTTTCAATTCATTAATGGTAATGATTGGTGAAATTTTAATAGTTTCTCATTTTATATTATAATATTTTTGATTAAAATGGGCAAACGGAGAATATTTTATGACTATATCTTGGACACAGAGATATTAGTGCATGCACAAATAGGGGAGCAGCTTTGGAGATGTTCGTAAACATTGTTTAAACTACAAAATCAACTAATTGTATCTGAACCACTTTCTAATCATACTAAGTTTTCTTTTTTTTAAATCTTAAGGGAGATTCTTTTCATATTTAGGGAAATCACTCTTTGTATATTTTATGAAACACATGAAATAAAGTTGTATTTTTAATATGGTATGAAATAACAAAATGTTAAGAACATTACATTAAAATATAATATATTCTAAATCTATTTTAGGTATATTTTTCATAATCAATTCTAAGCACCCTATTAAAATTTAAAGGAATGATAAAATTTAATCTTTTCCCAATTAATTGAACCCTATATTTTTTGCATGCTACTTAGAAAAAGATGGAAGTGAATTTGAACCTAGCTTTCATATTAAGGAAATTCTTGATTAATAGTATTGGAGTTTGGGCTTTGGGATTAAAATGTTTTCGAACCTCCTTCAAGCATGGGTAAGGTAAGGGTATCTCCCTTAACTTTAGTTTGGGTGCATCAACATTTTGCTCTTTGAATACATTTTTTTTAGTCCTTTTAATTGGTCACACAAAGAAGAAGTGAGACTCTAACACATCATAATGTACCACATCAAAGCAAGGAAAACATGATTGGCCCATAGTGCTCTTCTTCTTAGAATTTTTATTTATTTTTGCCTAGGTTATCAACTTGATTTTGAAAATGTGAAATAAAGGGGTGAAATTGACTCTTCTTGGAACACAAATCCTACTTGTAGCCTAAGGTAAGAGACCTAATTGATCTTTGAGATCCATGCTATCGCTCCATCTTGACCCAATTGTAGCCCAAGTGACAGTTGATTTGCTCTAATATATTTGCACTAGTCAACAAGTTCAAAAGAGGGACCATCAAACAAGGTTCTACATAAGCAGAAATTGAATTTCTTAGTCCCAGTGAGAATCTTCAAATAGCCACAAGTTTTAGCCATAAAATCTATATGGCAATGTGAACCCACTGCATTGTAGCTTGCATTTGAAACCTTTTAAATTTTATGCCTGGATCATTTGATTAAAACATAATTTAATTTTCCAAATTTTATTTCAAAGGTTTCAAAATTTCACTTGAATTCCAATTCCCAAAGTGAAAATGTGTTTAGGAGTTTTGGGGTTATTTCTTTGCATTCTCGCACAATCCTTCTGACCTTGAATGTGTGTTTGAACCAATGTTGGTAAGGTCAGGTTGAGATTTTTAAAAAGAACCATTAGGTTGAGGTCCATTGTTTTTGCAAAATGGATGACTTATTGTGTCTAAGTTTAGGGAATATTTTCAAAAACTAAGAATCATTGGTTTTCGGGCCAATTCCAATTTTTTGGATTGCTAACTACTTGGATTGATGGTTTTGGGCTTTGTGATGCTCATTAGTTTTGGGTTTGAGGCAAAGCTAGTTTTAGACTCTTATGTTCGACAATTTTGAGATCAAGTTGAGGGCCACTTATGAGTTTTAGGGTTTTAAAAAAAAAAATTGAAACTATAATAATTTTGAATTGTATTCTTGAAATGATTTTCTAAAATTTTGACATTAAAAAAGTAAGGGTATGTTTTCATGATCTTGTAGTCACCCACTATTTGTACTATCCTCACTCAAATAGTTGGAGTGTTTAGGTATGTAAAAAGTTGAAAACGATTCCAGTAGAGTTACCACTATTTTGGTGAATGTACACCCCAAATCCAAATATACCCACTGGACTCACAAATGTCAATCACCTTACCTAAAAACTAGTCATACAAATGTAAAGAAATATTTTGATTTGATCTTTAGCCACATTAATTTGCTACACTTGCAATGGCTAGGTGTGGGTCCTTTCATAGTGGGTTGAGAAATAATGATATGAATATAGCAACCCTTTTATCATTATTTGATCAAATTAATTTTAGTTTGATAGTGGGTGAATGGAAGACATGAAATTATATGATAAATTAAATTGAGAAATACATATTGCATCTACAAGCTACTGTGTTAGTTTATTGACAAGGCAATTGATATTTGAAACAAAGGTTTGGGAGTTCAAAACTCCCCCACTCTTTTGCCATCAAGTGGATGGACCTAGCCTTGGGCAAAACCACTCTAAAATTTGTTGACTCAAGTCTTCTACAAAATCGACGTTGGGTTTTCTTGAGTTAGGCTTGGGCTTAGGTTTTTTCATAGCTAGGCTCATGGGATAGGTCTTGTAGGGAGTTTTCCTCCATTAAGATTTGTTGGGTTGGATACTTGATCTACCCTTGGACCCAACTGATATTGGTTTTGACAATGCCATTTGTTGGCCTTATTCTTAGCTTGTTTCCCTTGTTTTGCACTAGCAATTTGATTGTGAATCCAATGCTAGAGTCATGGAAAAACTTGTTATGATGCAACATGATATAATGTATAAAACTACTAGAACTTGATATGAAAACAAAGAAACAAACATTGGGTCAACCTTGCAATCAAACATGCAATTATGTGCACAACAAAAACTATTCATGACAATACATCTCTAAAGGAGCTAAAATAGACTCTTGAGATTTATCCTAAAACAAAGAGTGCAAAAAAATGTCACAAGGTAAACTAATTGGTGAAATTGGAGGTCCATTGTGAACCTTGTCTACATAAAAAAGAACAAACAACTTTCCAAAATGGTTTAAAGACACAACACTCCAATTATCAATGCATGCTCCTAAGTTTGTTAAGTGACACCAAATGAAAACTTCCCAATCCTCATATCTTGGCACTGATGGAAAAATATTGAAATCATGGAGCACACTCCTTGAACTACCAAGACCCAACTGGTAGCAAACACCTCAATATTTTAGAGCTATGAAACCAATTGGTCTTTTGAAAATACCATACCCATACACACACAACATTGGACCAGTGTTGTTCAAGTCCCAGTTTTGACTAAATTTTTTAATCTGATGGATCATGAATACTTTAATGTGATCTTGAGTTGGATTCCTCAAATTACTAAACCTACTTCACTAAAAATCTAAACCTGGAGTGACTAGGCAATTGGGTCCAGTTCCACCTACACTACACATAACTCAAGAATACGACTATCAGTGTTGTATAACAGACCAAAAATGCCACCCAACTACAAAGTACCACCTGCTGCAAACATTTCAAAAAAATTCTAGTGAAAAAATTGAAACATGTTTAGCCTAAATGACTGCAACAATGGTCTTGTTAGGTCCCAGCAAGAGGTTTGTTGCATGGTTCCGGTTTAGGCTCTGTTTCCAACAAGAGGATGAACCTTTGGTTATGTTACCCAAAACTCAAACAGAATCACCTCCAGCTTCCAACATTATGACAACTGAGGTGCTAGTGGTGATGTTGCAGTCAACCACCCTCCTCAAAATCCGCCAAAAAGAAGGCACCTTCAGAAACATGTTCATGAAGCATGTGAACAGCTTAGAGAGGTTTAGAGTTTAGACATACATACACCTGTGGACTGGGAGCATGGTGTTGGTAGGAAATCCATCACACATGTACAATTGTATGGAATTGTTACTGGATTTTGATTGTACTATTTCAACGTCTTGACACGATCATTTGGAGTTGGGTTCCACAAGTTGTTTAGAAAAGAGATCATTGAAGCTTGGTGACTTCACTATTTCTTGATTATTGCAGAACTAGAGAGAGGTACTAGTGACAACCACATTGTTGATGAGCAAATTGCAAACACAGACTGGGAACCAAAATGGGTCAACAAGGAATCAAGCAAAGCATCTGGGAAGTAAACCACAAGTGAACCATCTGAAAAGTAAAATTCATCTGTATATCTCTTTCACAGCAGTGACCATCACTTTCATGAATTGAGAGATACAACAACCATTCTTGAGTACCCAAGGAAAGCATATTGGAAATGGAACACTATAGCTTTCCTTCAACACACAATGGATGCAGCATTGAACATGAGATGGGAGAGGCAGGGAAGGAGGCAGAGACAATATATGAAGAACAAGTCAATTGCCTATGTACATCCATGGACAATGTGAGTGTGCATTAAGCAATTCACTCCTTCCCAACATTCACCAGTAGTGTAGTCCATTCAGTCTCTGCTTTGCTACCCAGAGCAGATTGTCATCATCACAGTCACTATAGCAAACATAGTTCAGTTTCCAGCTAAAGCAAATTCTTTGCAGTGCTGATTGGAAAGAGTTATCCAAGTTTGGACAACTGAATCAGACTTCTTCTTATACATACTTCAAAACAGACAAATAATACAAGCATTGCAAATTATCAACCCTGTCTCTTTTTGCTCTTTGAATGCCGTTCTAGTTCCCTAGCTCTCTTCTTCTCTTTCTTTCTTCTTCTCTTCTTCAATTCCTGCCTCTGCAATTCCTCCTCTCTTTCTTCAGAAGAGTCAATGGCTGATTCCATGAGCATTGAGACTTTTTGCTCTTTCTTGTGTTTGTGATTGTCTACAATTGGATCCACTGCAGCAAATCTCCCAGACATTAACAAGGGCCCAGCAACTGGGCCTGCAATCCGATCTTCCCAGTCCTCCTTCTGCCGAGTATCAGGAATTGGCTGTGCTCCCTGCAAATAAGGCCCTGGTTCATCCATTCGAGAGCCCACAGCTCCACGCCCACGTTTTACTCTGTAGTTGGACACAAAACCATTGTTCAGCATAACTGCAGACACTTTTAATTGAGAATAAGCATCTCCAAGTCATAATTTACTTCATGTGGTGGCAGAGAAAGAACAGTTGATTTCAAGAAAGGAAATATAGTTGAAGCTATCCTTAATATTCAAGGACAGAGTCCATACTGGAAGGGAGAGCAAGAACTATATCTCAGGCATTAAAACTTTTCAAACTATCATATGAAATTGTCTATTCAATAACATAAAGATCATGGCAACATACTTGGCCAGGCCAGATTGTTAATGACAGTCAATTAACCAAAAACAAAATGTTTAGCATCACTTGTAGAACAAATAGTAGAAACAAACTATAGCTTGGAACAACCACATAAGTAGGATCTCAGACATAAAAAGAAATGGACTTTTTTAGCCCCCAAAGTGTCTTTTTCTTTCACAACCCTAAGCATTGAGCTTCAGAAAAAGAAATGGATCGAGAGAAAGGCAGGTGGGGCCTGGATGGAGAAGACAACAACATGGAAGCAACTAAAATCCTAGAACACTCACTCTGGCAATGACAATCACCTTCATACAAATGATTTGATCAAGTCCTCCAGCTATCTTGCAAAAACTTCAAACTATTCCACAAGAAGCATACAAAAGATCTGTTCACATGTTCCAGCTATCTTGAAAAACCTAAAAAGTCTTCC
>Ga0209208_10010670_pt1 | contig 11884 bp, 9 predicted proteins | sample S1TSphfallax_3_FD_187694 | JGI IMG/M metagenome (GOLD analysis project Ga0209208, IMG submission 187694) | Host-associated microbial communities from peat moss isolated from Minnesota, USA - S1T2_Fd - Sphagnum fallax MG (SPAdes) (version 2) | ecosystem: Host-associated > Plants > Peat moss >...
ATGCGCTCCGTTGCCGTGTAACCATCCATCACCGGCATTTGAATGTCCATGAGCACCAGGTCGAAGGCGTCTTTCGCATAGGCGGCCACGCCCTCCAGGCCGTTTGCGGCGATGCTGACCTGACACCCCAAGCGCTCGAGAAAGCGGCTCGCCACCTTCTGGTTGACGATGTTGTCCTCGACCAGCAGCACCTTGCCGTGGAAGCCGGCGCCATCCGGCTGCTGTTTCATGCTCGACGTCACGATGGGCTGAGTGTTCAGATGCCATTCGCGGGCATCGTGGCTGAGCACGTCATTCAGGCAGGCCAGCAACTCGCGCCGTCGCACCGGCTTTGAGAGGTACCCGGCGAAGCCCATCTTCGCAAAACGGGAAAGATCACCATGACGGTCCATCGATGTCAGCAGCACCACACGCGACTTCGACAGGACCGGGTCTTGGTTGATGCATGCCCCCAGCATTTCGCCGTCCATTTCGGGCATCTGCAAGTCCGTGAGAACGACCTCGTAGGGCGCGCCGCCTGCCGCGGCCGCGGCCATCGAGGCGAGCGCCTGTTCGCCGCCGGGCACGGCGGACGCCTCGTAGCCCGCATGGGTCAATTGCGCGAGCAGCACCTGGCGGTTCGTCGCATTGTCATCGACGATCAGCAACCGTCGTGCGCTGCGCAGCGGGATTCGCGTCAGCCGCTCCGTCGGTGCGCTTGCCACGACCATCGGCAGCGTGAACCAGAATTGCGAGCCCACGCCCGGGGTGCTCAAGACCCCGACCTCGCCGTGCATCAGTTCGACCAAACGGCGCACGATCGACAATCCGAGGCCCGTGCCGCCGAAATGCCGCGTGGTCGAGGTGTCCGCCTGCACGAAGGGCTCGAACAACGTCTTCAGCACCTCGGGAGCCACGCCCATGCCGGTATCGCGCACCTCGAAGCGCAGCACGGCCCGATCGCCGTTGCGGCTCTCGACCGACACCTGGCAGACGATCTCACCCACCTGGGTGAATTTGATGGCATTGCTCAACAGATTGATGATGCATTGGCGGATGCGCTGCGGATCGCCCTGGACCCGCGCCGGGACGTCGTCGCGAACATTGATGATGAGCTCGACGTTTTTGGCGGCCGCCTGGAGCGCCATGATGGCGCCGATTTCCTCGACCGTCGTCGGCAGATCGATGTCGACCGCTTCGATATCGAGCTTGCCGGCCTCGATCTTCGAGAAATCCAGAATGTCGTTGATGACCGCCAGCAGAGCGTCGGCGCTGGTACGGATGGTGTCCGCGTACTCCTCCTGCGTCGGATCGAGCCGGGTGTCGAGCAACAGGCCCGTCATGCCGATGATGCCGTTCATGGGCGTGCGAATCTCATGGCTCATGTTGGCGAGAAATTCGCTCTTCGCGCGGTTCGCGCTCTGTGCCTTCTGCACGGCTTCCTGCGCGGCGCGCTCGGCCTGTTTGAAGGCTGCCTCGACCGTCTTCAAATCCGTCACGTCGATGAGCGCACCAATGATGCGGGTGACCGCCCCGTCGGCAGCGCGCGTCACGTTACCCTTCTCGCTGATCCAGCGCACCCGTCCGCCGTCGAGCACGATCCGGTAGTCCCGCTGATAGGTGGTGGCGTCACCGGACTTGCCATGCTCCGGCACCAGCACCACGTCGAGATCGTCCGGATGCACGCGGGCGAGGAAGGGCTCGCGATCGGAACCGCGCCGGCTCGGTGGAATCGCCAGGAAGTCGAAGTAATTGGCCGAACAGAAAATCGAATCCGTGACGACGTCGAGATCGAATGTCGCGACACCGGCCGATCCTTGGGCGATGGTCAACGACTCGGCGTTTCGTTCGGCGTCGCGCAGCGACCCTTGCAGACGCCGATTTTGTCGCACCACGGCCGCTAAGCCCCCGAGCAAAGCCAGCACCAGGCCGCCGCCGAGGGCCGCGATGGAATCATTCCAACCGAAAAAATTCAAATGCCCCTCCATCGGATCGGTCGGAATCACGGTCGTGGGGCAAAGTTAAACCCAAACTTCAATAAAAATATGTCGAATAGCACGCAGTTTAAGGTGAAGGGCGCACGTCGGCACGCCCCGCGGGCGTGCCGATGGGTTCAGCCAGCAATTTACCCGCCTTCGGCGCGAGCCAACGCTCTAGATCGTCGAACAGCGTGAACACCGCCGGCACGATGACCAGGGTCAGCAAAGTCGACGTGACCAAGCCACCGATCACGGCGATGGCCATGGGCGAGCGGAATTCGCTGTCGCCGCCCAAGCCGATCGCCACCGGAAGCATGCCGGCCACCATGGCCACCGTGGTCATGACGATCGGCCGCGCTCGCTTGTGACCGGCCTCGAGCAGCGCCGTCAATCGCGGTTTGCCGGCACGCATCTCTTCGATGGTGAAATCCACCAGCAAGATCGAATTCTTCGCGACGATTCCCATGAGCATCAGAAAGCCAATGACAACCGCAATGGAAAAGGGCTTGTTGGCGACCAACAGCGCCAGCGCGGCGCCGCCCAAGGACAGCGGCAAGGCGGAGAGAATCGTGACGGGCTGGAACAGCCGGCCGAACAGCAGCACGAGGACGGCGAGCACCATCAGCACACCCGCCGCGATGGCGAGCGCGAAGTTCTGCATCATCTCCTGGAAATATTCCGTGTTGCCGGTTCTCACCAGGTGCACGCCCTGCGGCAGATTCATCATCGTCGGCAGCGCGTAGATCTTCTTGGTGGCGGAGCCGAGCTCCACGCCTGGGCTCAAGTCAGCCTCGATGAACACCCGCCGGCTCTGATTGTAACGGCGCACGGCCGAGGGCCCCTGACCGAAAGTCAGATCCGCGACGGATTTCAGCGGCACGGCACCGCCGCGGTTGGTCGGCACAGGCAGATTGTCGAGCGTCGACAGGTCGCGGCGCGCGTTCTCGGTGAGACTGACGCGGATCGGAATCTGGCGGTCGGCGAGCGCAAACTTGGCGCCGTTTTGCGGCAGATCCCCCAAAGTCGCGATACGAATGGTCTGACTGATGCTCTCCACGCTCACGCCGAGTTCAGCCGCCATGTCGAGTCGCGGCTTGACCACGATCTCGGGGCGGGGGTAATCACCCTTGATGTGCGGATCGCGGATCTCGGCGAGCCCCTGCATTTCCTTGATCACCTCGTGGCCGGTTTTCTCCACCAATGCCGGATCATCGCCGGTGAGATAGAACTGCAGGTCGCGCCCGCCACCGCCCGATTGGCTGGAGAAATACAAACGCCCGTCGGGAACTCGAGCCATCGCCGGCATCATCGATTGTTCCCACTCCTTCTGGCTCAATTGCCGTTCGCCGCGCGGCACCAGGCTGATGTACAGGCTGCCGGTGCGAATCTCGCCGTCGTCGCCACCGACGAATTCCACCACATTGCTGACTTCCGGAGATTGGCGCAAAATCGCGGTCGCGGCGGCGGACACGCGCGCGGTATCCTCGAGAGTGCCGCCGGGCGGCAGTTCGACGGTGAGCTCTGAGCTCGAGAAATCCTCGGGCGGCGTGAACGACTGCGGCACGATGCTCAAGGCGACGAGCGACAGCGCGAAGAATACCGTGCCGCCGAGCACCGTCTTCCAGCGATTGAGCACGCACCAGCGCAGCAATACCAGGTAGCGGGTCATGATCGGCCCGTCGGCATCCTGCGGCGAATGCAAAATGTCGCGCCGCAGGGAATACGCCGCTAGAACCGGCGTGATGAGCCGGGCCACCAGCAATGAAATGAATACCGCCACCGCCACGGTCAGGCCGAACTGCCGGAAATACTGGCCGGTCACGCCACCCATGAAACTCACGGGCACGAATACCGCGATGATGGTGAACGAGGTCGCGACCACCGCCAGTCCAATTTCATCCGAGGCATCGAGCGCCGCCTGGTAGCCGCTCTTGCCCATGCGCATGTGACGCACGATGTTTTCGATCTCGACGATGGCATCGTCGACCAATACGCCGGCCACCAGCGACAGACCCAATAGCGTGATTTGGTTCAGCGTGAAGTCCATCCACTGCATGAAGGCAAACGTCGGCACTGCGGACAACGGAATGGCGAGTGCGGAGATGATGGTGGCGCGCGAGTTGCGCAGAAAGAACCACACCACCACCACCGCCAGCACGGAGCCCTCGAGCAACGCCTCGAGGGACGAGTGATAGCTGCGCAAGGTGTGTTCCACGGTGCTGAAAATCAACGTCATGCCGACGCCCGGCGTCTCGGCCTGGATCTTCTTGAGCTCGGCTTGAACCGCGTCGAAAACCGCCACGTCGGAAGCGCCCTTGGCCTTGAAGACACCGAACGTGGTCGCTGGACGGCCGTTCAGGCGCGCAAGACTGCGCACCTCCTCGATGCCGTCGTGCACGTCCGCAATGTCGCGCAGCCGGTAGAACCGGCCGCCGCTCGCGCTGATCTGCGTATCGCCGAGGGCGGCGGCGGATTTGGCGCCGCCCAGCACCCGGATGGCCTGTTCGCCGCCGCCGACCTGGGCGCGACCGCCCGCCGCGTCGAGATTGAGCGCACGCAATTGCTCGTTGACCTCGAACGCAGTCAATCCGAGGGCCTGCAGCCGGCCCGGGTCGAGCTCCACGCGGATTTCACGCGAAACCCCGCCGCTGCGCGCCACCTGCGCTACACCGGGGACGGCCAGGAGACGCTTGGTGACGCTGTTGTCGATGAACCAGCTGAGCTGCTCCGGCGTCATCGCCGTGGTGGTGACCGCGTAATAGGCGAATGCCCCGCCATCCACGTCCTGCCGTTGCACCAGCGGCTCCATGATGCCCTGAGGCAAATCGTTGCGGACTTTGGCAACCGCATCGCGCACGTCCGACACCGCCCGATCGATGGGCGTACCGATCTGGAATTCCAGGAAAATGTTGACCGAGCCTTCGATGATGTAGGTGGTGATGTTGCGCACGTTGCCGATGCTCGCGATCGATCCCTCGACCTTCTGCGCAATTTGCGTCTCCATCTCGCTGGGTGCCGCGCCAGGCTGCGTGATGTTGACGCGGACCATGGGAAACGAAATATCGGGAGCCAAGTTGATGGGCAGCCGGATAAAGGCGACCACTCCCAGGAAAAACAGCACAACGAACATCACGATGGGCGTGATCGGATGGCGGATTGCCCAGGCCGAGATGTTGTTCACGAGGTGCCGGAGTCCCGTACCATTGGTTTGACCAGTTCACCCTCCTGCAAGAATGCCCCGGCCGTCGATACCACTTCTTCGTTGTTCTTCAGACCGCCGGCGGCGATGCTGACCCCGTTGCCGGCGATGCCGGACACCTGAACCGACCGGCGTTCGAGCTTGTTGTCGGCGTTGACCACCAGCACGTAGCTGCCCTTGTCGTCGGTGAGCACCGCGGTTTGCGGCAGCACGGTGCGCTCGGCGTTGCTCACCGTGACCTCTGCACGCGCGAATGCGCCCGGCCGTAAATTCGGGTCCGGCGACAAGGCCACGCGCACCGTGCCCAAGCGGGTTTGCGGATCGATTACCGCGCCGAGCAGGCGCACCTTGCCCGGATACGCCTTGGAAAGACCGGTCAACCTGACCGCCACCTCCTGGCCCACACACAACGACGGCAGATCCTGCTCGGCGACCTGGCCGCGCAACTCGACGGCACCGTTCTCCGACAAGCGGAACAGCGCCTCGCCGCCCGGTGTCGCGGTCTGGCCCACCTCGACGTTGCGGGTCAGAATCACGCCGTCCGCGGGCGCGCGCACCTCCGCACGCGCCAGTTTGGCCTCGGCCTCCGCCAGCATTGCCGCCGCCACCTTCACCTTCGCTGCCGCCGTCACGGCGCTCGATTTGCGTCGCTCCGTCTCCTCCACCGACAACGCCCCGGCAGCCCCTACCGCCACGGCGCGCTTGTACTCGGCATCGGCGAGGTCTGCTTCAGCACGCGACTCATCCAAGGCCGCCTTGAGATTTGCCACCTGGGGCGCCAACACGGCGACGTTGAGCCGTGCCAACACCTGACCCTTCCTGACGTGATCGCCCGCCTCCACGTAGATGGCCGACACTCGGCCGCCGTCGCCCTCCACACCGATGGGCATGTCGTAGCGAGCGGAGATCGTGCCGATGATCTCGATCGTCGTCGGCACGTCGCTCACGCCCGCCCGCGTCACCGACACGGTCGGAACGGAGAGCTTGTTGGTGATCGATTTCTTCAGAGCCACCGCCTGAGTCATTCTCACCACGAGCAGCGCCACGATTGCCAGACCGGCAACCGCCAAGATCCACAGACCGCGCCGTGCGGTGAGCCAGGAATCGGCGCTCCTCGATGAATGTTCTAACAACATGACGGGATCACTCGGCAACTCGGTCGATAACGAGGTTGCGTACGCCATCGTGACCTACATCATAGGTAAGTTCGCCATATAAATCGCCCTTCGCCGGCAAAGGCTGGCCGCTGAACGACACCCGGGCGGTGATCGACACCTTGCGGCCGTTGACCAGCACCCGGCTCGGGATCATGGAATCGGCCGAGGTGAGCTGAATCTGCGTGCCGATGGCGGCGCTGGTGAGTCGCTTCGCAGCAAGCGGCGGTCCCTGCGCGCCCGGATCGCGGGCGAAGACGAACAGCGGCGCTTCCTGGGTCAGACGGGCCTTCAGCGCCGGCGCGATGCTGATATTCACGGTGGCTGCGGCAGCCGTCGCGGCGGAGGCCGGTGCGGGGGAGGCCGGTGCGGCGCCTGTACCGGCCACCGCCCCGTCCGGGCCGAGCTCCGCCATGCGTGCATCGAGCATTTTCTCGATCTGTTCCGGGGGATGCATGTCCTTGAGTGCCTGCCAGCGGGCGCGAGCAGTCGCCGCGTCACCTCGCGAGGCAGCGGCGAAGCCGCTGTAGAGCAGCGCCTTGGGGTTGTCGGGCGAGCGCTTCACGACCTGCTCGAACAGCAGGGCGGCGTCCGGGGTAATGTTTCCACCGGCCTGCAGGCTCAGGGCTTCACCCAATCCGAGCGCGGCATCGGGGTCGTCGGCGTCCAGTTGATGTGCATGGCCGTAGGCGCGCACCGCATCGTCGGTGCGTTCGAGAGCGAGGTAGGACCGACCCAACATGGTCCAGCCTTTGAGGTCGTCGGGCGCCTCCTTCATGTGCGCTTCGAGTTTGGCCACCATGGCGATTACGTCGGGCCCGGCCGCGGGTGCCGCCGCCGGTGCATGCCAGTCCCAATTCGACCATAAGGGATATAACGCGGCCGCCGTGGCCACGACGATGACCCCGGCGAGCGCGCCGGCGATCCGGCTCCTGCCGCGCAGCAGCGGCACGGCAACGACTGCCGCAGCCAACACAGCCATCACGGCTGCGACAAGCAGGAAAGTACTCATGGGTTAAAGTTGCTCGGGCGAGGGGTCATCGTCGATCGGCATACGCGAACGTTGCCGCACGATGCGAAAAATGATCGCGGCACCGATCAACAGCATGATGAACGGCGCGCCCCAAATGAGGAGGGTCTTCGGCTCCAAGGGTGGATTGAAACGCACGAATTCGCCGTAGCGATCGGTCATGAATTTGAAGATTTCGTCATCGCTCTTGCCGGCGACCAGCATCTCGCGCACCTGACGCCGCAGATCCCCGGCGAGTTGTGCATTCGAATCCGCCACCGACTCGTTCTGGCAGACCAGACAGCGCAGGTCCTTGGCAATGGTCTCGAACCGCGCCTGCAGCGCCGGATCCTCGAGTTGTCCGTTGGCATCGAGCGCGTGCACCGTGGGCGCCCCGGCCATGAATCCGAGGCACAGCATGGTCAACAGCCAGGCGTTGCGGGCGTGGCTCACGCGCCCGCTCGACGCGCGGCGGCGATGCGCGGCAGGAACTCGCGCTGCCAGACTTCGAGGGTCAGGGGCGACACGAATTTGTAGAGCACCTTGCCGTGGCCATCCACCAGGAACGTTTCCGGTGCGGCGGTGACCCCCCAATCGATCACGGTCCGGCCGTCTCTGTCGAAAGCCACCGCGCTGTAGGGATTTCCGAGTTGCGTGAGCCAGCGAGTGGCCTTATCGCGCTCCTCGCTGCCGTGGTCGATCGACCAATCGACGCCGATGATGGGCACCACGTTCTGCTTGGCGATCTGCAGCAGTTCTGGGTGCTCGACACGGCACTCGACGCACCAGGTGCCCCAGACGTTCAGCACGTACACCTGCCCCTTGAGCGTCGCGTTGCTGACGGCATGGGTCGGGTCCAAAACGTCGCTCAAGGAAAATTGCGGCGCGGCCTTGCCGATCAGCGGCGAGGGCAACGCATGGATGTCGCGATTGGGATTGAGGCCGAAGGCGAACAGCACCACGAGCAGGATGAAAGCCGCGAACGGCAGCAAAAATTTCCACATCACACGGGTCCGAGCGAGGGCTCCGGATCAGGCGGCACGGCTGGCGCACTGCCGACGGTCAACGGCACTTTCACCCGGTAACGCCGATCCGTTGCCGCCATCAAACCGCCCACCGCCATCACCAAGGCACCCAGCCAGATGTAGCGTACCAGCGGCTTGTACTGGATGCGCATGCTCCAGGCACCCTCGCCCAACGGATTGCCCATGGCCACGAACAGGTCGCGGGACCAGTTCACTGAAATCGCCGCCTGGCTATTGTCGGTCTGCTGCACCCAAAAATGACGCTTCTGCGGCCGGAGTACGGTCACCGGCTTACCATCGCGGCTGACCTCCACCGTGGCCTCGACCGCATCGTAATTGGGTCCGCGTACATCCGCCGCCGTGACGAAGCGAAAGTCATAGCCCGCGATGGCGAAACTGCCGCCCGGCTTCAGGGCGACGTCCTTCTCGATTTTGTAGCTTTCGACGCCGCTGGCACCAATGGCGAACATGCCGACGCCCGCGTGAGCGATCGCCATGCCTAAGAATGCGCCGGTGAACTTGAGCCCGCGGCGCCAGCGGCGGATGGGATCGAGAAGCGCCGAAAAAATGATCCAGAAGCCGAAGGTGAAGCCGATCAGCCCGACCCAATGAAAACTGCCGAAGGCGAGTCCCTGGATCGCCACGGAGACGAGCGCCGCGGCCGCCAACAACCACACCAGCGGTTGGGCCCCGACGTCTAGCTTGCCGCGACGCCACGCCGAGTGCATGCCGATCGCCAGGAAGGCGAGCAGCGGCAGCATCGGCACCAGGAACATCAGCGCAAATACCGGGGGACCCACCGAGATTTTGCCGAGGCCGAGTTCCTCGTAGAGCAGCGGCGACAGGGTTCCCCACAGCACGAGTGCCGCCACGCTGACCAAAATCACGTTGTTGACCAGCAGGAAGAACTCCCGCGAGAACAGCTGGAAGCCGCCGGGCGCGTACAGCTTCGGTGCACGCCAGGCATACAGGGTCAGTGAACCGCCGATGGTCACCACCAGGAAGGCCAGAATGTACAGCCCGCGCGTCGGGTCCGTGGCGAAGGAATGCACCGAGACCAATACACCGGAGCGCACCAAAAAGGTGCCCACCAGGCTCAAGGAGAAGGCAAAGATCGCTAGCAGCAGCGTCCAGCTTTTGAAGATGCCGCGCTTTTCGGTCACGCTCAGCGAATGGATGAGCGCGGTGCCCACCAGCCACGGCATGAATGACGCGTTTTCCACCGGATCCCAAAACCACCAGCCGCCCCAGCCCAACTCGTAGTATGCCCACCAGCTACCTAGGGCGATGCCGATGGTCTGGAACATCCACGCGAAAATCGTCCAAGGACGAGTCCACTTCGCCCAGGTCTGATCGAGCCGGCCCTCCAACATGGCCGCGATGGCGAAGGCAAAGGCCACAGAGAAACCGACGTAGCCCATGTAGAGCATCGGCGGATGGATCGCGAGCGCGAAGTCCTGCAGCACCGGATTCAAATCCGCGCCGTCCGCCGCCGCCGGGATGAGGCGCTGAAACGGATTCGAGGTCCACAGCGTAAACAGCATGAACCCGCTGCTCACCAGGCCCATGACACCGAGGACCCGGCTCGAAAAAGTAATCGGCAGCAGCCGGCTGAAGGCAGCCACCGACACGCTCCAGATCGACAGGATCAAAATCCACAGCAGCAGCGAGCCCTCGTGGGCGCCCCACAGTGCCGCCACCTTGTAAAACAGCGGCAGATGCGAGTTCGAATTGCGCGCCACGTACAACACCGAGAAGTCGTCGTTGACGAACGCGTATACCAGGCAGGCAAAGGCAAGCGCCACGAACACGAACTGGCCGGTGACGGCGGGCCGGGCAACGGACATCCACACCGGCTTGCCCCGCCAGGCGCCGGTCAACCCGAAAAACGCCTGGGCAACGCTCAGCACGAAGGCCAGGATGAGCGCGAAAACGCCGAGTTCGGGTGCCATGTGGAGTTCCTTGATCCTTTAAGTCCGTGGCGCGCCGGACGAACTAGTACTGGCCGCAGCCTTATTCTTCAAGGATGCGGCAACCTCCGGGGGCATATATTTCTCATCGTGTTTTGCCAGCACCTCGTCGGCCACGAAGGCGCCGTCGGGGCCCATCGACCCATGCGCAATGATACCCTGGCCCTCACGAAACAGATCGGGTAACACCCCGGTATACTCCACCGGCACCTCGTGAGCGAAATCCGTGAGCACGAACCGCACCTCGAGATCGCCGGGTTTTCGCGACACGCTGCCCTTCACGACCATGCCGCCCACCCGAAAGCGCTTGTCGACGGGGGCCTTCCCCGCCGCGATCTGGCTCGGATCCAGGTAAAAGGTGACATTGTCGCGCGAGGCCATCACGGCCAGCGCCACCGAGGCCGCAACGCCGCCCAAGATCCCCAACACCACGTACAGCCGTTTGCGCCGCGGGGTCATGAACGTTGGCTCGCCGCCATCATCAGCGCCCGCGCGGTGCGCCGCCGCGCCAGCGCGAGAAAACGGCGGGCCGACCATAGATTCCAGAGGAGGACGGCAAACGCGAAGCCGAAGCAAGGCCACACGAACCGGGCATACCCGCCCATGGACCAAAAGCCGCCGCTATTCATGACTTAACCGCCTCGCGTACCCACGCAGAGAGGCGCTCCCGGTTGAGAACCTCACCGCGCAGGCGAATACACAATACCGCCCCGTAAAACAACATGAAGCCGAGGAGCATCGACAACAACGGCCAAAGCATGCTGCCGGGCATTGAAGGCCTCCCTAGTTTAGCAACAGTGGGCCCCTGATGCAGCGAGTTCCACCACTGTACCGAGTAATGGATGATGGGCACATTCACCACGCCCACGATGGCCAGCAGGGCGGCGGCGCGGTCGCCACGGGCCGGGTCCTCGAAGGCCGGCCGCAGCGACATGACCCCGACGTACAGGAACAGCAGGATTAATTCCGAGGTCAACCGGGGATCCCACGCCCAATACGTGCCCCACATCGGCCGGCCCCACAGCGAACCGGTCACCAAGGCGAGCAAGGTAAAGGAAGCGCCGATGGGCGCGGTTGCGGCAGCCACCGCGTGGCCGACCTTGATGCGCCAAATCAACGCAATCGCACCCGCCACGGCCATGGTCGTATAACTGAACAGCGACAGCCAGGCGGCCGGCGCATGCACGTAGATGATCCGAAATGCGTCGCCCTGTTGATAGTCCGGGGGCGCGAAAACCAGCCCGTCGATGACGCCGTAGCCGATTGTCGCCGCCGCCGCTGCCAGGAACCAAGGCGCCGCCGCAGCCGCAACGCGATACACGAAGGGAGGAGACGCCAGCCGGTAGAACCATGTCCACATAATCGTTCTCGTTACTTTACTCGAGCGTGATGCGCAGTGCTGCGCTCGCCGCAAACGGCGCGAGCGTGCAGGTCAGCACGCACAACGCCCCAAGCAGGTACAAAGCGCCGCTACTGCTCGTTCCGGAGATCGCTCGATCCGTCGCGCCCGCGCCGAAAATGAGCAGCGGCATCGCCAGCGGCAGGACGATCAACGATAAAATCACGTTG
>Ga0209208_10010671_pt1 | contig 11883 bp, 5 predicted proteins | sample S1TSphfallax_3_FD_187694 | JGI IMG/M metagenome (GOLD analysis project Ga0209208, IMG submission 187694) | Host-associated microbial communities from peat moss isolated from Minnesota, USA - S1T2_Fd - Sphagnum fallax MG (SPAdes) (version 2) | ecosystem: Host-associated > Plants > Peat moss >...
TGTGGTTAAGTAAAGCACTGCTGCCATTTTCACTCAGAGGGCACCTTATAAGTTCCAGCCTTTTGTTTTTAGCAAAAACTCTCCAAAAGGCGAGTTAAAAAAAAGCCCCTGTGATAGACCTGCTTAAAAAATCAAGGTTGTAATCGAACACTTTTCACCTAAACCTGATGTAGCCAAGTGATAACATCACCACCCTCTTGAAACCCTAAACCCTAGCCATTGTCAGTCTCTCTCCCGACACAATGGCTTGTTTGCCAGGAGCGTTGTCATTGCTAGGAGCTCCTCACCACCATCCCTTCTTGCTTGCAAGACAATTTGTCAATAGTAGGCAATCAAAGGTCACCTTAAATTTGCTAGCACTTTTATGTGCATAAGGATTTTGCATTGCTTAGCAACTTTGAAGTTGGGAAATTGGTAAGGTTTGTAATTGCAAATTTGGATTCTATTTTGCAAATTGCAACATTTTTTTGGTGATTGAATTCATTATAAGAGCTTATGGTTTAAGGTTGATAGTTGGGGTTAGACTATAGAAAGGCATCGCATCTTGAGTTTTGGAGATATGGTGTATGAAATTGCATTTTGGACTAATGACAACAAGATTCACCTTGTGATCAAGTTTGGTGAATGAAAATGTTTGCAAGTTCATTTGGCACTTAAGTTTGACATCTCAAAGAGTCCCATTTGACTTCAGCAAGTTTTTGGTTGTGCAAAAACAAATTACAATTTACAACTTCAAGGTATGGGGATTGTTGCTTGATTTTGAACATTTATTGTTTGAATCTTAAGTTTGAAATCTTGATCAATTTTTTTCTATTGCCCCTTGGATGGTCTTTCAAATTCCAATTCCCAAATCTTTTTAGTTTGTTGTTTTTTCACTTGCTTACTTTAGCATTGATAGAATTGAAAACTCGAATTGAAAGGATTTAGGAATCTAAAGTACACGAAAACAACTCTAGATCCACCATCACTCAATCTAAGCAAGCTTCAACTAAGAGCTTTGAATTCATATTGCTTTTTGAATCCTCTTTTTCTTTGGTTCTACTATAATCTTTGTGCACTCCATTTTTCTTTAGATGTTATTGCAAAATTTCATGTGCATCTCCATTTTAAAGTTTCATTCTCAATGGTAGTTGTTCCATTGTTCTAAACTTTTTTTTTCCTTGTTGTTCAAATCATGTCATTTTTATTTATTTTTTGTTGCAACCTACAAATGCTATACCATGCCCTTCTTGAATTATCTAAGAACTTCAAATTCAATTTTTTTTAATCATTTCCCATTACCCCAACAAGGTGAGGTTGGTCCATCATCTTCCTCAACACCTTCTATTGTTTTGTTTGATGATAGCCCATCTACTATCACATGTGATTTAGTTCGTGAGGATGCAACAAAGGAAAACCCAAAAAATAAAAAGTTATATGAGGGAGCAAAAAAGTTTCAAGATGGGTGGACTACTTAATTACCTTCGGCTGAAAAATGTGATTGGCGACAAAGGGTTTGGTGCACCAAGTTCAGTGTAAAGTGTGCACCCATGTGGAAGGGAAATGAAAACTATTGGATAGTTTGTTGAAGCATGTGAATTGCTATAAATGTAAGGTATCAATGCCTAGTGTTGATACAAGTTTTTACTATTACAACAAAAATTTAGTTCATGCCAAGAATGAACATGTATACATTGCCCATGATAGACCATTTGTCCTAGAAAAGATGTTGGCCGATGTGCCTATTGAATAGAATCATAAATACATGCAATTTGTTATGTTTTTCCACCTTGTTGTTCGTGGAATGACAAATTATGAAAACCTAAAGCCTTTGTTGCAATTATTGAAGGTCAAGAATCTTTCCATAAAACATTGGTCTAATACATCAAGTTGTAGCATGATCATGCATTCTATGTTATTGAAGGCCACAAAAGTACATTTGCTACTACTACTTTAATTGTAATTAATGTATATAAAATCATAACAATTGATAACACCTGATGGATTTCCATCCATTCATATGTGGTCCAAACATGAAAGAATACCCCCAATCATCTTGTGTGTTGAAACTATCGGTGTCTCTAATACATCTAATAACCATTTTTTTTTAATGTTGAAATGTTTGTTTGAATTTGGAGGATTGGGGTTGGGGGAATTGGTTGGTAAGTTGGTGAACATGGGTTGTGATGGCAGTAATGTCTTCCAAGGCCATCATATAGGTGTGACTTTGCATTCCAAGGAAAAGGTTGTTCAAATTTTTAATGGAATTCATTGTTTCATCCACAAAATCAATTTGGCAGTGATCACATTATCAAAACTAGTTTTTGTACATTTGTTAAAAAATGTTTTGCAAAGGTCATATGCATTTTTTGTTCACAACCCAAAAAAAATTGCAATGTTTTAAAAGCTTAATGATTTACTAGACACCAAAGGCAACAAGCTTCTTCACAATGTTGAAACTAGGTCAATCTCCATGTTCTCTTTGGTGAAACAAATTTATGTAGAGTACCATTTGTTTATTGTCAAAATGCACATTGAAAGTGCAAAAAGTGTGAATGTTTTGAAGAACTTGAATGCATCATGTGGCATTGAGCTCATTTGGGGCTCCCATGTATCCTATTTTTGTTGGACTATGTGCATGTTTTGATAAAAATTGCGCAAAGTAAAAAACATCTTTATTTGCATTTCAACAAAATGTGTCCCTTGTTTATTGAATTTTGAATGAATTCACTAGTCCCCACTAAATGGGGACTAATGAATCCCTAGTGGATTCATTGGTCCACTAAATGAAGATTAGTGAATTGCACCCAAACTTTGTAATAATGTTGTAACTTTGTGGGTTTGGTCAAATTGGCCCAGATAAAGTTGTACACATTTTATTGTGACCCTTATGCAAAGTTTGAAGATCCAACTTTTGACAATTTTCATTCTATTGAAGCTTTGACCAATGAAACATATCCTTGTATGTTAAGTGATTTCATTAGATTTTGAGTGAATTCACTATTCCCAAAGGGAGCTAATGGGGATGTAGTGAATTCATTGCCCTAGTGAACATGGATTAATGAACTGCACCCACATTTTGTAATAGTGCCAATAATTGTTTTCCTGACCTAAATGGTGGAAAATATGCAAAATATTTCACTTTTTCATTTGCTAAAAACAAATATCTTATCTACCATTTTGTTGTTGATGGTGTAGGAGGTTTGCAACTTGTCACCAAGGTTACCTTCAAACAAGCAATCACTAAAGCAAAAAAAGAATGTGAAGGGGCAATTCGCACTATAAGAAATCCCCCAAAATGCAACGAATGCATTTGCAATTATGTGTAATTACTTATCATTTACAATTAGTTCTAATTGTCTTTGCAATTATTTTCATTAGTAGAAACTATAAGCCATAATGCAACCATTTCATTTATGACTGTGTGCGACTAATTATCGCACTATGGTAACATTGTATCTAACTTAGGTAAATAGGTTGAACCTACATACAAATCTACTTAGACCTACCAACTTACTTGTTTAGTTTGACCTGTGGTAGTATGCCATGTGGCAAGTTTTAAATTATAATTATGCCACATGGCATGATCTAAAACCAACCAATCACATGAATTGAATGTCCTAAATTATTTCAAAATTATGATGGATTAGTTAACCAAATGTTGCCACGTGTGAAAATTAGGTTCAAACAAGTGGTGTGATTTTGGATGCCACATCCAAAATAATTGCACCTTAATCACAAATGCCCATAAACATGTGGTATTCCATATGGTGGATGAAACTATATAGATATTTTATACATCCACCCAAACATTGATGATGTCATTTAAATGTCATCAAATTTGTGACTAATATATGATGCAATTAGTTTTAGGTGAGTAAAAGGCTTTTAGTCACAAAATGTTGTTTATGACTTAAAAGTGGTCACAAATAAAATTGTAAATTTTAGTTTTTCTTCTAGTGTCTGCACCTTTAACCATTCTTGCACCTATGCTACAACTACATTTGCGATTCATGATTTTTCATCCTACACTCTATGATTGTTTTCATCCATGATTATGCCCATATGTCCCATTAATTGCAAATGTAATCAATTTTAGTCACACCACTAAGGTGTCAACACAACCTTTAGTGGTATACACATGTGTATAAAAAAAACCTTTGAAAAGTATGTGTATTTTTGTTATGTTCTATTAGGGGTGTAATGGGGGTATGTTTCCATGGGTGTATTTATAACGTTGTATTTAGTTCATATTTAAGCAAATTAACTACTTACCTAATGTAGGTTACATATTTGTTAATTAATTGATAACTAATATTTAATATTCAATAATGATTAATTATTTATATATTAACTATTAATCAATTATTTATAACTAGCTAGCTAGTTAATTAAGTTACTAATTACTTACTTATATATTTAATTATATAATTTTTAAAAATAAAAAGGACAAAAGATATGATATAAAAAATTTATTTGCAACCTAGTTTACAACTAATTTGCAACTTCAAGTTTTATTCCATATGCTTTGTCCTCCATTTCCATTTTGAGAATTATATAATGAAGAGGCCTTGGCCTACATATTCATATTAAAAAGACATGTCAATTGGGATGAGTTGATCAAAGGAACTTAACCCTAAAGGTTAACCTACAAAAGAAATTTAAAATATTTACCTACCTCACTAACCTATGTACCTAGGTAGTTTTAAAATGTACTTATGTTTACCTACCTACCTTTTTACCTACCTAAATATTGATTTAAAGTGATTTTGGCCAAAAACATTTAAAATTTATATTACACCATGTGTCATGATTTGAAACCATCTAAAATAGATGATGATAATCCACTATTTATTTTTAAAACAAAAATTTCCCAAACTTTTTTCATTTGCTACATGTCATTATGTAAGTTGTTGATTTTTATGGTAATGGATGGCATACAATAGGATGGTGAAGTATTAGTTGATTCTTGACTTTATCCACACTTGCAATTAACATCTTATGCAATCTATCTAATATAAATAAGCAAATTTTAATAACAAATGTCATTTGTAATTATAATATAGTTACAGATGGTAGTTTTTTTCTTTAGTTTTCCTCTAGTGCTAATCACAAACTTCATGGGCCATAATTTGGCAATAATAATCATGCAAAATATGTTTTTCATAGGTTTGTATAGAATAGACACATACATCATTCATCTATTCGTATTATTTGAACATCAATGTCATGTGCATTGTTTAAACACGAATGTCATATGCTTATTCCTATTGTTTATGCACAAATGTTATATGTCTATTCATGTTGTTTACACATAAAACTCATGCACATGACTTCCATGTTTAAATAATGCACAACATTCATGTTTAAACAATACATACTTATCGAATAACAAATTTTGCATGGATTTGGAACGAACCCATGAAGCTTGTAAATTTTTGATGTCTTAAAAGCTTATTTAAAAGTTTGAACATTGTTTCCCTACACATGAAATTATGATTGCCATGGGTGTCATTTATCCCCAATTTCAGGCCAAGAATCCAACAAATGCAAAGGAAAACTTTCACACTCACTTGAGTGTGTTGAAGGAAACTTTTCGTGTGCTTTGTGAGGTAGTTGATTGTGGAAAAATTGTGCCTACTTTGTTGTTAGTTCAAAATCTTGATCGCCAAATGTCTTTCATCAATATGACCATGGTTCATAATGTTAAAGCAATATTTTGTGAAGACAATGAATTAAACCCAATTAATAGGCTTTGGTGGAAATTATATATATATGCCATCCTTACCCATAAGCTATCGCAACCCTAGCCTTGGGCTCGTGACCAAAGCAAGGGCTTGCAAAGGTGCAGGCCAAGAGTGAAGCTCAAGAGTCACATTTCATGTTCCCAAGAGTGTGTGAGGAAATGAACCTCTACACTCCCAAGTGAACTCCCATTTTGAAAGTTGGAGTCCTGATGGACTTTCGAATTTTTAAAGAGCAATTATAGGGGTCAAAACCCATTAAATTGAGGAGTTATTTATGTCATTAGAAAGATCTTGGAACGTGGATGTCTAAAATGGGCTCGCATGACCCATTTGGGGTACTTAAAACACAAGTTATGGCCAAAAGAAGGGCCATGAGTAAAATTGCCAATTTGACTTTCGACCATTAAAAGTTGGGAATCACCCCAATTTCCTTGCATGCAGGTGATGTGCCACATACCATGGAAAAGCTCTCAACAAGGGTTACAACTTTGCTTAAATTTCACCAACCTTAAACTTCACCTCAATCAGAGGTTTGCACATAAAGTTATGGGCCTCTAAAGTCGCAGGAGTCCCAATTTTGGGAATTTCGAGACTCCCAAGTTGGAGTCCCGAAACAAAATGACATTTGGATGTTGGCTTTGTGTCCAGGCATAGAGAATACTATAAGGGGGAAGGTGGTGGCTTCCCCCAAATTTGGGTCGTGGTGAGTCTTGTGAATCTGTGTTTGCCAGTGGTTCGTCCATGCATCAAAGGTGTTCCAATTACGCACTAACTAACTTATTGTTTGGTTTTGCGTAAGTCCATGTAAGTAATTGATTTGCTTATCAATCTTCCTAGTCCCCATCTTGGAGCACTAAAACGTCCTTCTACCCCCAAAATGTTACAAGCTATAGAGTGCACCCCAACTCTATTTCCTTTTACTATCGTCACTTTTGGACTCATAATTGAGTCCGTCAAGGAGCTTGGGGGTGTGTCACAAGCTTTCTGAATATATGAAACTTATTGAGATTGTTATTGTCCAAGTTTTGAACTTTGTTGAAAACAAACACACTTTCAACATTGTTAATTTCATGAACAACAAGTTATGGAATAGGTTGAACATTAATTTGGATTTATGCACTAAATTTATAATGAATAATTTTTTGCATTTTAGAATTTTCCTTATGAACAGGCCATTGCCAAGAATAAAGCAAGCTCCATTATGATGTGGATGTATAGGCGAGTAATAGTAGCAAATTCACTAAAGGTTTAGGTTTGTGGAATTCAAATTTTTTGGCAAATCATAGATAAAGATGCGCCCATTTCCACCATTTTGATGTGTCTTTTGCAGATACATAATTTATTCTAGTTTTGATTTTAAAAAAATCTCCATTTACTTTGTTTTGTTTGTTTCAAGTTCTTGAATGTTTGTGTATTTCAATTTTGAGTTTATTAACCTTTGCAAATTGGAATCTAACATTTCAAGTTTGGTATGCATGGGGCCTAAAGGAGGTCCATTAGTATCGAAATGTCAAAATGTAACTAATTGATTTGCAATTACACACAACTAACTTTGGTTATTTTTACAATTGAAAATCACATCACACATTGTTTGGTCACATTTATGACTATGTTGTGACTACTAGGTTTTTCATTCTTAAAATGGAGTGACTTTTCACATTATTTTCATCCTAAAAGATCTTCATATGGCCCATTAGTTGCAAAGTGACCAAAAAATGGTAATTAATATTTATCTATACATTAAGTTATATATGTTACTAATTTTATATAGGGTAAGTTATGTGTTTTATGTTATTAATAGTTATGTATAATAATCCTTATGTATACATCATGTATTCCACATCCCATTAAAAAATATATGTGTGTGTGTGTGTGTTGTTCTCATGGATTAGTTAAACATAGTTTGAAAAATTATTAATGTATATTAACCTATATTAAGGTATATGGAAGGATGACAAAACAACAATCATCCATAGTTGTATATAAATATATATTAAGATTATTAAAATTATATTGAAACCTAGAAATCATATGCAAAATTTATAATTCAAATGAGTATTTCAAATTTTTACAATATTGATATATAATCAGACTAGTTAATGCACTTATTGTAATTAAATTATTTAAATAATATTTAGTATATATATTATAAATAATATATTTAAATTTATACTTAAATTATTTTACAACTTATAATTATCTATTTACAATAAATAATTATTATTACAATAAAAATTCTAAAATTAATTCCGAATATTGTTACAATAATAAAAAGAAAGTACAATAATCATTGGAAAAAATCTAAATAAAATAATTACTATAATTAATGTATAATTGTTATAAAACCATTGTATTTATAGTAATTATACACAAATACAAAAATATAGTTGTAAATAACTATAAACCATAAGATTAATTAGAAACTATAAATTATTATTTATATTTATATTTAATATTTTAAAATAATTATACTGTAATTCAAGTAATTAATGTCGTTAATGTCATTAATATAAATTAATAGATCTATTATACTATTTATAATTACTTATTTTCAGTAAATAATTATTGTTCCAATATTTTTTTACCTTACTTAGTAAATTTTCGAAAATGCTATAAATTAATTTGAAAAATTATAGAATATATAATTCAATTAAATAATAATTTAAAAATAATTAATAATAAAATTAAAAAAATTTATAGTGATTTTACTATAATGTGAATAATTAATTTACTTACCTTAATTAAAGTAGTTAATCTATTTTAAGTATATTAAATTTATTTTAATTAAGGTAATTCATGTAAAACCATTTTATGCATACATAATTTAACATAATAATCTTATAAGTATCATAAATGGTTAGATTATTTATGCTTTTAAAATTATAATGTAATTATAATGTAATTATTTTAAATAACTTTATTTATAGTTTAATTTTACTTATCAACATTTAATAATGATTACCATTATTAAATATTCATAGTAATTATATCATGTATACTTGAACATAGTTATTAATAACTATGATTTATAATTAATAATAAAAATTAAGATTTAAAAATGTATACTAATTTCTATTACTGTTAAATAACTATTTTAATTAATGTAATTGAATGTAGTATTCATAATTCATAGTTTAAAATTTGAAATTTTATTTATTATATAAAAAATATTTAATTTATCTATTAATTAATTATGTATTATGTATTGTAAGTAATTAGTTAGTTGGTTAAGTATTTATAAATAATAATTTTAGTGGGTGAAAGTGAATAGATAATATTTATTATATAAAATTATTTTTATAGATATAAATAAATTGTTAATTACATAATTAGCTAATTGATTAGTTAGTCATTTACTTAATTAGTTATTTCAATTATAAATCCAAAAATGATAACAAAAGATATGGGGAAAGCTTTCTAATTGTAATTTAGTTTATAACTAAATTACAAGTTCAAATCTTATCCCATATTGTTTGTTCTCCACTCTCATTTTGAAAGTTATAAAGAAGGTGTGTAATTTAACACTATCAAAGTAAAAAAGTTGTGCCATTTGGGATGAACAAATGATAAAGCTTAACTCAAATTAAAAATGTAAAATGTTTATGCATCATTTTAACCTACCTACTTGCCTATCTACCTAGGTGGGTGGGTATGTAGGTACTTAATTCGACCTACCCACCTAGGTGTGTAGGTCAAACTAAATACTAACCTCCTAAGTTTGACCTACTCACGTATTTGTACCTCACTAAATGGGTAGGTACTTAACTTAGGTAGGTAGGTACTTAATATGACCAACCTACTTAAGTACCTACCTACCTACCTAAATGTTAATTTAAATTTATTTGGTGTAAATTTAAATTAATGTGCCGCATGGAAAATCTTCCATGTGCCATGTGTCACAATCTAAAACCATCAAAACATATGAAACTTAATGGCTTAGATTGGGTCTCCTTTATTTGTCAATTACAAAAAACAAATAAAAATGCATTCAAATGTCACCATGTGTCATTATTAAGGAGCTCCAAGTGGCAAAACATTGGTTGCCACCAAAATAGTTGCAAATTAGCTGTTAATGGCCACACATGAAATATTTTATAGATTGGATGAAACCATATAAATACTTGACATGTGCATCCATGTATTGATGATATCATCATGATGTCACCACTATTTCCAACTAATTTGCACTTGTGACTAGTTTTAGGTGAGTACAACTTTTTTAGTCAAAAAATGTCACATGCAATTAAATAGTAGTTGCATAGCCCAATTGCAATTTAAGGCTTTTCTTCTAGAGGTCCAACTTGTGCCTTCTTTTAAGATTTGTAATTTTTGTGGTTCTAATAGTGAGGGGTAGATGTGAGATGATGATGACTTATGAGCATTGAGGATTTAGAAAGCCAAAACAAATGAAAAACACCTTAAAAAAAATCTTTTTTTGACCTTCATTTTTTAAGATTTTGATTTCATTCTAAACTCAAATATATGTATTATGGACTTGTTTTCGAGAAAGGTTTTAGGGCTTTGAATTGTAATGGCAACACCTTTTTGGGGGTTGGGGTTCAAATCCCCATCAAGTTTTAATCAGTTGATGAATGTTTATTACAAAATCACCACACACCTCCACATGGTATATGGTTAATGTAAACAATCAATGCTAAATTTTTTACTTGCATGTCAATGATAGGTTTGGATATCCACTTCCATAGTTCATTTATAGTTGCAATGTGTTCAATAATTTATTTAGAACAATGGGTGAAACCAACATTAGCTTGGTATTAAAACCTAGGCATCATTGCTAACTAGCCTCTTGTTGGTTGTTTTATGTAGCCAAATGTATTCCTTTTGGAAAAAACCCATAGCCAAATACACTTCCACAACAATGCACATGTTACCAATGTTTTTTTCTCACACTTATTGTTGTTATAGCCACTTTGCGTACATTTGCAAATGACAACTCACCATTGGAACCACCCTTCAATTTAAAAAATTGACAAAGTAGTTCCACTTCACACAAAGATTTAGCCAACTATGTTCATTTAAACTTTATCTATGTAGCCACATTATATATTAGCTAAACTTGAGATTTTTTTATATTGTAACCATGAAAGTTTCATGTGGGTTTTGTAGGTTTGAAAGTTTGTATTACCGAACTTATCTATAGCTCTCTTTGGACTTGCACTAATGACACAAGTTGTATTTAAAAGAACATATTGAGCTCTATTTACCATGTAATTTTTTTGAAAGTAATACCATTACATATATTTGTAGACCAATATAAGACTTATTATTATGTTCACCTCCCAACCATGAAACATTGAAATTTTTTTTTTTTTACTTATTATATTTTTACCACTAAACACATTAAATACCAATGAAGGGTCAACCTTTTTTCAACATTTATATATGTCTCTACAAAGAATTGCATTTTATGAGTTTGCCTATTCAAATGGTATTGTTTCAAGTCCTAAAAACTAGGGGACAACTTAATTGTAAATTATATTCAACACTACCATCCCATGTGTCTTTGTTGATGAGAGCCAACCTTAGATTGAACTAGGTATTTGTTTTTTAGGCGAATTCAAGATTTTTAAGGTTTAGGGTGTTTTCTTTCATCCCCATTGTTTTTTTCACTTGACCTTTCAACATTTAGCTTCAACTGATATCATTTTATGCTTTAGCTTTTTCTCATCTTTCATTACCATGTTTTCCTTTGGCTTTCATATTTTCATTTAATCCTTTGTTGTTATAATAATTGAAGTTACACTCAAAGTGATGTCATGTTCACCTTGTTGAACTTACTTGTTATAATCAAGGTGTTTCATTTGAAGTGTTATGCTTAGTTGTCAAACTTTATTAATATCTTATCATGCAAACTTTAGTACTTCTAGGTAACAATATATGTTCTTTTTTGTTTCTTTTAATGTTTATGTTTTTATGTTTCTTTTGTTATGTTGGTTTTTACATCTAGCTTTAGTATTCCTGTTTGCAATGTTAGGTTGGTGTTTGTGTTTTCTTACTATTTTGTTATTACTCATGCTTGTAGTTGGTTTGCATTATGTTATCATTAGTTTGAAGTAAATTGTACATTATAAACTTTCACACACTAATGTTGTTATCAAATTTGTTGTGGTTTTTCACAATTTGAAGTAGCTTTTTC
>Ga0209208_10010672_pt1 | contig 11883 bp, 8 predicted proteins | sample S1TSphfallax_3_FD_187694 | JGI IMG/M metagenome (GOLD analysis project Ga0209208, IMG submission 187694) | Host-associated microbial communities from peat moss isolated from Minnesota, USA - S1T2_Fd - Sphagnum fallax MG (SPAdes) (version 2) | ecosystem: Host-associated > Plants > Peat moss >...
TTTTAAATCTGCATGAATTTTATTGAAGCAAAATTTTGTGGCCCTCTTGTGTCTTAAGGTCAATGATGATGGGAAATAGTTAAAAGTTGTGTTTCATGGGCACCCAATTGATGATTTGAAGCTTTTGTTTTCAAATGCACTATGGTCCACATTTTGAAATAATTGTGCTTGAATTTCTTAAAACCCATTAGCAAAATATTTGTTTTAGCCATCCTTAAGCCTAAGCCTAATTGAGGTAGCTTGTGTTTAGGTTTTTATTCCTAGCCAAGATGAAAGTTGTTTCTCATTTTTTGCCCTTTGAAGAATAGTGATTTCTTTTATTGAATTTGTTTTGCTATTTGGTGAATTCTTTTGAGGAAAACAATCAAAAAATGTGATTTTAAAGCAAAATTTGTGCAACTACTATGAAATCAAAAAAATTCAGAGTATAGGGTGATAATTTGATTGATCAATACTTCTTAAAGCACATCAAGGCATACTCAACGTTGATCAGTATAATTGAGGTTATAAAGACATGTTTAGGGCTGTACCTACTAGAGCTATCAAGGCATAATTATTACTAGGGTTGATAATTAAGGATGATCAAGGGCAGTTGAGGTTGTTATGTAAGGACACCATGTAAGGTTGTTCCAATGGTTAGGGTTTCTAAATGAATAAGGGTTAATTAAGACCAATTAAGATTGGTACCCATTTGACATGTCTTGAAAGACATCATGCTAACAGTACAATAATGCCATCACATCCCATTTTCTCATCATGAGTTAACAACTTATGCAAGAGATGGCTGTATATAACCCTTCATAAGTATATATATATATATCACATAATTTGATTTTTTGGGAAATTCAGATAACTTGTGAAAATTTGATCAATTTCCAAGGGGATTATCCTGCATAATCAATTGGGGCTATTCATAGTTGCAAGGAGAGGCATTATCATGTGTAATCACCCAAATGTTGTGTGACCAAAATGAAGGGATTAACTTAACAATGGCCAAATAAATCTCTCATGTAATTGTCTTCAATTTACATATATCTCTCAATGGAGTGTATATTAAATAATTTTTCAATCAAAACTTGAACTACTAGATTTCATAGGAATGACAAAAAAATTATTTTCAAAACCTTTAATATGAAATTTTTCATTAAAGATGAATAGCCACAAATCGGGTTTTCATGAAAACAAATGGGTCAGCCCCAAAATATTATGCCGCCTTACTACCAATGTTTTTTTAACAAAAAGTTTCATGATTTAGCATCAATTTCAATTGGGTGCCCAGGCCTGCTTTAGACTAGGGGGTCAGGGCTGAAAAACTTTTTGAGGCCAACTTTGAGCATTTTTGGGCTTGTTACAAGGCCATAAAGTTCAGCATTTTTTCGTAACTTGGGGCAGATTGAAAAGATTTTTTTTCTATTTCAGCCTTGAGTCCTAGTGTAAAGCCCTTGGGGGCTAATTTGAACTTTTGCACCAATAGTAATGCTTGATTTGAGTTGAACCTTGGCCTTGACACTTGTGGTGTAAATTGGGCCTCCGTATCATATCACATCCAATGTTCCGTGCTGGTGAAACCAACCAAGATATGTATGGAATACTTGCCAAAGGCAGGCACACGAGAATGGTGTTTGTCTTGGTTACTCCAAGCATCACATCCGTGCTGAGTAGTACACAAGCACGAGTTATGCAACCAAGGACCCCCATCGCCTTCACGAGGCTCACATGCTTAAAAAATATCTCCAAATCAAGAGTTAATCATTTTTTTAAAACACATTAATAGTACATTTGAACAAAGAAGTTTTCAAATTAATCAATCAAGGTTATTTTTTCATTTTTTAAACTTTTTTTTTGGGTTGATAATCAGACTGACCCACAATAGTTCCAACAATGAATCAACACACACTCTGGCCATAGTAAAGCCAAAACATGGGTCACACCAGAAACCTCAGAACTGAAAATGAGATGATGATCAGAAATCAATTACCATCCTTATATAACATGCAACAAAGGTCAGATTTGCATGTTCTTGCAGAGCTTTTCACTGGATGCATCATGGTCTTTCAGCCAGCCCAGCATTTCCAAAACATTTTTGGATGTTGTCTTGCCCAAAACTGTGAAAAGAGCCAAAAAAAATTTAATAATAGTAACTTGTAGCAGACCTGCCCCCATCAACTGAGAGAAGATAGCTACAAAGTTGTTTTCAAATTTAGGGTTTAATATAATTACTATATTTCTTGGGATCCCTAAACTTTTTTTAAGATCCTTAGCTAGCTACATTATTATTTTTTTTGGGGGGCTCGTTGATTGTGTGAGTGGGTTTTTCCCGAGAAAAGACGTTTTACGAGATTTGTTGCCTTTGATGACGGCTTCTACTCTGGCATTGAATCAGTTTTGAAAAATGAAAGACTTCGAAGTTAAAATTGTCATTGCCTGAAGAAAACTGAAACTTTCTTGTTAAAGATTTCTATATTTGGGTAACAGTGCAGCTCAGTCTTATAATATAAGATTGCCAACTGTTCCTCGTTTCCTGCAACTGGATTGCCACAGCTAGATTTAGGAGGGCTTAGTTTGGATGCGAAACTTACTTCAAGATTTAGTTTATTGGTTCATTTGACTGCATTTTCGCCGAGTTATTGATTTTGTTTGCTAAAAATTTGTTTCATACACAAAACTTTCAGTCAAAAGTTTCAACTTGGGTTTCAACTTCCTGGATTCGGCGCATTCTATTCTAAACGGTGTTTCAGTGATTTTCCAACTACCCCCCTTTCTCTGGCGGTAAATCAGGGAACCTCCATTGTTTTCTCGTTCGTTTTAGACAAATGCGAGAACCGTTTCGCAAAAAGCCGTTACTCTACAGTAAAGAACTGCGAGAACTGTTACGTGAAAACCCAACGTAAATATGAAATCAAAATACCCGACAGTGACCTCTGATCCGAAAGTTCCCATGCGGACAACATTAGTAAAGCTCAGTACACAAGTATACGCGCGAACAAGGAGCATAATACATCACAACATATTAAGGCAATGCTTTATTCGTACATCGAGCTTACATACTCGTTTCTAAAATACATTTTAACGCACAGCAATGTTGGATCTAATGGGATCCAAGATCCAGAGCATGAGAGTCTCAAATCATGAAGTCTCTCAGAAGTGATCAAGGCCTAAACAGACATAGTTCCTACTAGCAAGCCCTTTTGACAACCTATAAATCAGTTCCGAAGGAGCCAAACTACCGCCTAAACGTTTACAAGTTACTAATCTGGACCAGATGCGTCGCTGAAGTTGCGAAGTTCCGTCGCAATGCACGTACACCAGGTCTGAAGAGCGCGAGTCTCCCAACATGCGCACAGAGCTCATCATGAAATCACCAAATGCTGCAAATAAACAAATCTCAACAAGCTTGTGCATATGGTTGGCTGAGAGAAGTCCATAACATGAAAACTACATTCACAAATGCTCCATGTTACAAATCCCTCTCAGCCGACCACATGATCAAAACTGCAGAGAAACATCAAACACTCTAAACTTTTTTTTGATAGAGCATCACCACTTCCAAACAAAAGACATTGGTACATACAGCAAGAAACTACAACCCCATGGACCGAGTGTGATCACAACCGGACCACGTGAGCCCAACCACAAAACTGCACATACAGCTCGATCCAAGTCCCAACAACAGAAAGGAAGCATAAAAGAAAACAGCTAGTTCTGGTGACCCAAGACACAAAGCCAGTTCATTCTCTTGAAAGCGCTGCACCCCATCAAAACTCCCTCAAAAACACAAAAGCCAAAGAAGCAAGAAGCTATGAGACACACAGCACCAAACCACAGGGGCCAAGAGCTGCGGAAAAGGAAGGGAGGAGAGAAGAGAGCATTGCAATGAGTATGCGCAATGCCTTGCCAAAGGACTGATTTATACTCTATCAGACACTAGGAAGGCGGTTATTAGAGCCTGCTGTGGGTATCAGGGCGGTTCTTAGGGTTTCCTAAACCATGGTTCTCATAAATAATCACAGTTATCAAAAATTAATCTAACACCCCATTCTGATCTACACCCACAATTTTCCGAAGAATTGAAGAGGTGAAATATTAGCCATCATTTCTTTTGTAAAACTCTGGTGGGTCTTTGAAGTTTTTTGAAACAACTGAAATGAAACCAGTGGTTATTTGATTCTGTTTTCCCAAATGCGCAGAACCCATGGTTATTGACCAACATTGGTACTAACCATCCATATGGAAAGGAGAAGAACACTTGAAAAACACTTAGCTTAGAAAAACCCTCACTTACAATAATAACTCGTCTCAAAATAGAGGGAGTCTATGCTCATTGCAACACCATCAACACCTCCTGCCTGTAGTATGAACACAAAACCAAAAGAGGAGGGCCTCCAAAGAGTTTATGGGATAAGTTACCAACATAACTCAGTTGAGATTACCAAGGGTCATTGTCATTGTTCACATGGTTGGTTCTTTGAGGATATTTTGTGAAAGCAACAATATTTGGGTTTTTTTATTAAAACTTTTGTGATAAATCCAACTTTTCATATTTCCATATATTTTTTAAAACCTATAAGGTTCTCCAAAAAGACGAGATTTAGATCATCTTTAAGGGTTTCAGACCTTTGGAGAGAAAAATTCAGTCGGTTTTCACTCTTGCTCATGAAAATTATATCCCCCTGTTTTTAGGGACAGTTCTCAAGAGCCAGTTTTCAAAAATAAATTGAAAAAAATCCAGAATAGAAATTTAATTTTGTAAATTTGAAGTGAAATTTTAATTTGAAATTAAAAAATAAATAAAATTAAAAATTACTTGCAAAACATGAGAAAAATGCACAAAAACTAAAGTTTTTTAAATTTTAAGTTTCATCTTGCTCAAATTCAGTCTCAAATTCTTTTAAGTTTTCTTCTCATTGTTCATCCATCTTAATAAATTATACTAAACCACTAAGATATTTGCAGCCAACTTTTATATCATTGGCCAATTTTTGCTAACAAAAATTAAATTTCTTCAAATTTTTAAATTATAAACATTTTTTAAGGTTGGTGAATACGTTAGCTTTAAAAAAATCTTTTATGTTTTGATTTGTGATCTAACAATTCCTAATATTTGTTGAGTAAGAAAACCAAGAGTGGAGAATATGGATTCATTCTTCTACCATCATTGGAAATGCCACTTAGTTTCTTTAAGATCCATTTGAAATCTCTTTAAAATCTGCAACTTTCTATTGACTAGTTCTTTTACTAATTCAGTTGTGCTAGTAGTCATTTCAAAAATATTCAAGCTGCATTTCTCATCTAATTTAGTATTTGCAAATGCAACTTCACAATCTATCGTAGAATGTAAGTGATGATAACATTTCAAAAGCATGGGCTACAAATATTTTCTATCATATTCTTTAGCAATTGAAATGTTTTACTCATGACCTACAAATGAAGATACCAAACAAAGGTTCTTGAATCATGGATCTAACGTCAACAAAAACATATTATGGGTTTTTTTTTTTCCATAACCTTTTAGAAATGAAAGGAAAGAATAAACATATCATAAACTTCCTTCTTAATGCTAGAGGTAAGCAAAAGCAATTCAAGAATAACTACAAATCATCTTTCCATAAATTAGTCTAAGGTTTGTGAAATTCCAACCTTTTCCTTCAACTTGGAACTCATTGTGATGGCACTATTTAAGGCATCATTAAATAACCAATTACCTTTGGACCAGTTTAAAACACAAGTGATAACAATTGGAAATGAATAATCAACAATTGTTTGATCGATATGGCCAATGATAATAGGGGGAACTCAACCAAAACATAAAAAACAATTTATGAACTGTAACATAATACATGGCCTTTCCAAATAATATTTGGCCTCTTGGAACAAGATTATTTTGCTTTTAAACCTATATAATATTTAACAAACTATTAGTATTTTATGAAAAAATAAGCTTAATGAAAACTTGCAAACCAATTTTAAAGTATAATTTAAGCAAATATAATTTTAAAACTACTTTATTTTTATAGGAGTGTTTAGTTTTTTGGACAAATTCTAAAATCAATGCAATCCTTACTCCATTCAAGTTTGTCTTTTTTTTAATTTTTTGACCAAGTTATGCACTTTTGTAAGTTAAACTGGGTTGATTTAATGGAAACATTTTGTTTGATGTCCCATATTAGAATGTTTTGGACAATGCATGGCAAAAACAAGTGCCTTGGAAATTTTCCTCCATACCAAGAAGTTCACAATTCACCACAAATTTTTAAATTGTTATCATGGCATTCAAATTTGCACCTTCATCCTTCACATATGTAATATTTTTTCCTTAAATCATATTGATCTAGCAATTCAGTTAGGTTTCTTACCAAAGCTTGACCTATGATTTCACTTCCCTCGAACAATCCCATTGTAATATGTTGAAGTTACCAATCTTCACACAAAAAACTAATTACCAAGGCAAAAATGTCATGAGTTCCCTTTGACATCCACAAGTTAAAACTAGTGGTTATAGAATAACAATGTTTCAATTTAGGGATGATGTATTTTTGTTTCGTTTTATTCACCAAATCAAGCAAAACCTCTTATGAAAATAATTTTCATGATGGAAACACAACTATTAGGCATAAAATGCATTACAAAATACTTCATCCAAATGTTCTCAATAAATGAAATTGGGAGAGCATTTTTGATAACCAAGAACGGAAAATCTTATAAAAATTGTTTTTTTAAACATCTTTCTTGAAAGGATTTTTTCACCAAAAAACTTTAATATTTCAAAGCTAAACACATTAGGTCATTTTTTGTAGTTTGTATTTCTAATACAACTTTTAATGGTGAATTTACTTCTTCCTCACATGTTTTTGCAAGCATAACACAATCTTCATCCACATGTTTTTAACTTTTCCACAAAATTTGTGGCAAGCGGAGACTTTCAAGTTGACCATTTTCTTCTAATCATGGTGGAAAAAAACATGAAACAATAAAATAAAATATTTTCCAAAGCTTTTTCCACAAATCCCTTTTTAAAAAAAACTCAAAAAATTTGGAGTTATATGAAAAAAAATAACAAACATAACAAAAATAGCAAGTATAATAACAAAAAAAATGCATAAATGAATTTGCAAACAATAACCAATTTGAAAAAAATGAAAAAAAGGGGAAAAAAACACTTATTGCCTCCCCCAACTTGAAGCTTACTACCTCCAAGTTTCTTCCCAACTTACAACCTCAAAGGTCCAACACCCCAAGCTACTTGCACTAAGTTCCAAAACCTGAAAAAAAGATGGGATGGTTAATATCAATGAAGCACGAGAGTAGTGAAGCATAGGAATGTGAACACAAAAACAACAATGCACTAGGAATATGGAGCACAAGAAGAATGAAGCACAAGAATGGATACAATACAAAACCTAGTAACAAAAAAAAAGGTGGGGCCAAACTATAATTTAGCCCCTGTAAAAAAGTGGGAAGTTTTTTCATGAAATTCCCATTCTTTTCGATTCATCGTTGAAAAGCCATTAAGGAGGCATTGCATGCCCCTTAAAACCTAAACCTAAACTAAAATTTAATCAAACCCTAAAACTTAAACCTAATTAAACACCTTGAAAATTTATGCCCAAGTTGTTATAATACCCTAAAAGGTTATCAAAAAAGGTGTTCTTGAAATACCCTTTGAGGTTTTAAAAAACTTATCACCTTAAGTGATAATCATTAATTTTCTTTTTGAAAATTGGGTTGAAAACCTTAAAGGTTATCATGAAAAAATGATAATTGCCCAACATTAATCTAGACACAATAGCATGGTTTTGCCCATATAGGTCAGGTGAATTTGAAAAAATAATTTTTTTTTAATTTGGAAATTTTAGAAAAACTAAACATGATCAAAGCCATCTTATTCATCAAGAGCCCATGATTCACTAGTACAAGAATGGCATTTTATGTTTGCAAATATGACTAATGTTGTAGTTGTGTATGCCATTCATGATTCTTTTGTCCAAAAGATCACATTGTTTAGGGCACTAATCGTATTTCATGACTATAGTCACAAATGCCTTTTGTACTTATAGACACTGTGATTATAGTCATTTAGGCCCCAAAAAAGGAGCTCATCCAACAACTCAATTTATAAACAAATCATCATGCAACACGTGCCAACACTTAGGAATGACATGCGGGCTTACAATTTGTTGGTCAACATTCCCCTATAATTTCACATAAATGTGGAAAGACCATGTGTCACCATTACATTCCTTCATTAAATTTGGATTTATAGTGGGTTATTTTAGGGCTAGGTTTGGGGGAGGTTCACGTTAAGGTTGGGGCAATTATGACTAGGTCTAAGGTAGGTTATGGCTAGGTCTGGGGTAGGTCAAGGTTAGGTTTACGCTAGGTTAGGGCTAGGTCTAGGGTATGCTAGGTGTAGGTCTAAGGTGTAATAAGGTTTTGTTCGAGGTAGGTAAAGGTTAAGTTTGGAGTAGGCTAAAGTTAGGTCTAAAATAGGTTAAGGTTAGGTCTGATGTAAATTAAAGTTAGGTATGGGATAGGGTTGGGCAACTATTTAAATGGTATTTCATGGCACCTCCAAAGGTGGCAAAAAAAATTTAAGGTTTTTAATTTCAAAATTTTATAGCAAATTAATTAGTGCCATGTGGCATTCCTAAAGGTAGCGAATGTTTTAAGGTTTTTAATGGCAATTTTTTTGGAATGAATTAAATATTGCCATGTAGAGCTTTTAGATTTCACAATATTTTTAAGGTTTTTTTGTGATTTTGGCCAATGATTTAAATGGTGCCACGTGGCATTTCCAAATGTGGCAATTTTTTCTAGGTTTTAAAGTTTTAAAGTTTTTCTTGGCGACTTTGAGCTACAAATTAAATGGTGCCACGTGCCACCTTTAAATCTAACAAGAGTTTTAGGGTTAAAAGGTGAACTTGTTGCAATGAATTAAATGTTGCCATGCAACTTCTACCATTGGGGCAACAATTCTAAGGTTTTGAAAGTCAAATTTGTCCACCCAACTCAGTTATACCACATGTTAGCTCGAAGATTAACCCAATATTTTAGGATTTTTGGGTGGCAATATTATTATTGTAGTTTGGGGCAGGTTCCTTCCAAACTACTTATCAAAGCCATATGCCATCATAATCCAATCATGAAATTGAATATAAAATATTGATTACAAACATGGATTTCAACATGGCAATTGATAAATAAATTATAAAAAGAAAAAAAGGTTTTATGTTCTTGATCTTTCACTATTTACATGCTCTTACAAAGACTGAAATGGGAACAATAACAAACTGAAATGTGCATTGGTTCTTGAAACAATTAGATGCAATTTATAGTTAGTGTCCCATCAATCCACATAATTATTGCTCATGTAATGACAAACATGGTTGATGGAAATGTGTTTGTGAGAACCTGAATAACTTCTTTGACTAAATGCAAACACAACCTTTAGAATCCCTTAATTCTTAGATTGTTGGATCCCTTCTTATCTCAACATATGTGACTATTACAAATGGTATGAAGACATCAATTACTTTCACATCCACATAACCATCAGGTATGGCCTTCTCCCCAATTTGTGATCCATGTAACCCACAAACCACATTAATGGTAACCTTCTTGTTGGTGATTGCATCCCAAAAGAAAATTTCGGTGCCAATCTGTACTTGTTGCGTATGTAACAACCACATAAGAAATGTAGAGCTTCAATCTATGTACCATATTTATTTAGCACCTATAACCACCATCCAATATTAACAATAAGATTTCAAAATCAACCTCCCTTAAAATACCAAGTCGTTTACAACTTATATCCCAAATCTTTTTATGCATGTGTCTAGCAAGATCACATGTACCTATGTTGAATAAGTTTTGTTGTTGTGCTTGGCACTTTGTTTGTTTTTGGTGGATTGGCTTTTGCCTCCTACATACATACTATAGTTGCATTAACTAAAAAACTATCAAATTATTGCACCTTTCAAACCATTTGCATCTACTAATAAGGTATTCCAAAATTTGTTTTGTTCACAAGTTCACCCTATGGTTTGTATATGACTCCATATCCTTAGGCAATTTAGATCATATGCTTCAACATTGCCCCATGGGCTTTGCTTTGTAACTTCCAATGCCCAACTATATTAACAAAATTCAAGCACTTCATTTATATGTGCTAGCTATTAAGCCAACAACAGATGTCATAAATTCATGCATCTTAAATTGTACAACATGCATGTTTAATTTGCATGCCAACCTGACATATAACAAACATTTACCACACTACACAGTACTAAAGTTCTTGCAACACACACACATAAGGTTTGGAATGCGGCCTTTCTTACCTCCATTGATGTTTAATTGGATGTTGACTTTAATTTCAATGAACCCAAGTTCCCTTCTTGCAACAAATTTAAAAATACCTCACCCCTTGACCTTACAACATAATGACGTACTGTAGGCATTGCTTATTTCTTCACAACTTACCACTAATACAAAAATGGTATGTTATGCCTAGACATTTCATCAAATGTACCTATGTTGGAATAAGTTGTTGCACTTGATATTTTCCATGTTTTTAATGGATTGGCCTTTACCTCCTACACACATACAATAGATGCACCCATTTGAAGAAGTCAAGTTATTGCACATTTCAACCTATTTGTCTCATGGATAGGTAATCCAAAATTTGTTTAGCCCACAAGTACACCCCATGATCAAAATATGACTCCATATCCCTAAGTATTCCAAATTATATGCCTCAACATTGCCCCATGGGTTTTGCTCCATAACTTTTAATGTTGACAAGACTATCAGACTTAAAACACTTGACTTATATGTGTCAGCTATTAAGCCAACCATAGATGTCATGAATACATCCATGATTAACCATACCACATGGTCGTGCTACTTGCATGCCAACCCAACAAAAAGTAAACACGTGTTAGATTAAATAATATTAGAGATCTTATAACACATGGAAACAAGGTTTGGAGTGCACAATTCCTTACTTGCATGGATGTTTCATTGGCTACTAAATTTAATTCCTATGAACCCAAATTTCCTTCATATAACAACTTGGAGGATATTAGACCCATTTACCGCATACTACAATGACATACCTTACTAATTGCTTATCTCTTTATAACTTATAACAAACCTAAGTGCATAAAGCCAATGCATAATGAATAAGAAGCACCTCATGTTCGAGAGGCATGCCACATTGAACTTGTGATGGCATTGCTCTTGGTTCAATAGTTTGGATATTTCCTTTGACATTAACATGGCTTTCATGTGGTTTTGTGGTAGCCAGAACAATACCACCACCATTTATAAGCCCAACAAACACAACACCCATCTTCTCTTGTGTTTTTTTTATTTCATTAATTATCATGATTGTGGTTTTCAATATTATGCCTTGACTCAATTGGGAGCCCACCCCCTTATGTAAACCCTTGAATACCAAACCTTTCAACAAAAACTTTATGCATGGCAATGATGTCATTCAAAGATGATTATAATTAAATCATTGATGTCATGGAGTTAGACTTCCATACATCCATGTTGGCTCCCTAATTCATTAGACCATCCACCTTAACTACAAGATCTACCAATAGTCCCTAACTAGCATCCTAGCTCATTAATGCACCTTGTTAGCCAATTTTAAGAAAGAATATGTGAGAACCTCTATTGTTATGTCATGCCAACTTTACAAGTCTCATGCGCATGGTGGCTACTCTTTGAACTTATGGTTTTATTTGCACAAAAAAATTCCAACTATATGTCATGCCCGTATGCACGGCCTCATACATGATGGCCGGTTACGAGCATGCCCATCATGTCTTTTGAGGGTTAATGTACGTTTGTAGGGTTAATGTGCGCTCATATGTGACT
>Ga0209208_10010673_pt1 | contig 11881 bp, 7 predicted proteins | sample S1TSphfallax_3_FD_187694 | JGI IMG/M metagenome (GOLD analysis project Ga0209208, IMG submission 187694) | Host-associated microbial communities from peat moss isolated from Minnesota, USA - S1T2_Fd - Sphagnum fallax MG (SPAdes) (version 2) | ecosystem: Host-associated > Plants > Peat moss >...
CATATGATTAAAAAGATGAAAAAAGATGAATTGAACAATAAAAACTTCTAAATTGCTGTGTATCAAATGATGGGTGTCTTGTGCAGCAAAAAAAAAGCTTTTGTTTGTGAAGAGATTCTGGTTTGAATTTTTGAATGTCTCAAAAGATAAGGTATTTTACAAAACTTTTAATATGTCCCTGATGAATACGGTTGCTGAATCATGCCATAGATACCACAGGTAAACCAGACTGCTGTGCATATTGTTCATTGCTGATAACCTGCTGAGTATTTCAGCATCCTACACTCCAGCTCTGCATAGCGGTTTCATTCCTCAATGGCTGAACTTTGATCTCGGTTTTCTCATCATTTCAAAATTGAATAGAAGACATGTGGGATTGTATGTATATTGCATGAAAAAAATACATATATATGTTTTTGTGCGTGTACTCGTTGAATACTAAGTTTTTTGAGTCATGTTGTTTCTTATGTAATTCTACAATCTATGTGTTTTGCATGCTACCTATGGCTTGGATTTTGTTTGCTCTTCTTCAAAGACTTTTTGTTTAGTCAAGTACCTCTTCAAGAAATCAAGATGATGCAAGTAAACTTCAAGAGAATATTACTGCTCCCTTCACGAGGTGCACATTTTGCAGATCTTGAGTTCCAATCTCATCATGTATGTCCAATTGAGTAGTATTAGTTGGGGGCGGAAGCTGTTAATGGTTCAATCATCATAATTGAGTTTGTCATTGGTGAGTGCTAAATTCAGAGTTGTTCTGTTAAAAAAATTCATTTTGGAGACCTTGAAGACAAAATGAATTTTTGCACTAGAGTATTGTCTGTCTGTATCTACTCCTTGGTATAGGCCCCATCAGATTTTATTTTTTAAACAGCCATAGGTGTACGGTAAAGCCTAAGGCCAAGGGCATTACTGGACACCACCCGACCCCTTTTCTCCATTGGAAGCCATCCAGTTGCATGAACAATTTTAACCCCTGGGACACTTTTAGAACCCTCAGCTTTGGGGAAGTTGGCTGGGGAACTAGAATTACTCCACATGGTGATTGAATGATACCCTTGTTGCATGCATGATACACAACTTTTGAATAATATACATTGAGAAAAATATTGCCCCTTCTCATCAATTAGTGTGCTACACAAAATCAATGAAGAACTTAGGGTTTCAAAAATTAATGCTTCGTATTTCTTTATGGTTTCTGGCTATGGAACAGGCAAGTGCAGTGGTCAATCAAAAGAGTTTTTTCTTTTTCTTTTCGGTAATTGAGAAACTTGTTGGAGGATCATTGTTGTTTGTATTGATGACTTTCAATATCGAACTATGCTAAGTGAATTTTGAAAATCAAGAGTGAAACTTGAGAAATTCATGGCTTTCTCCTTGGCTTTTATGTATGCTTTTCTGCCACTCTTCTTCCACTTTTCTTCCTCTCAAATTTGTTTATAAAAACAATTCAAATGGGTTCTACCATCTTGATGATGGTAAAATGTCATCATGACATACCATCATGGTTCTTTTTTCAATTTAATTTGAAATTTTGGCAAAAAAATTCCAAAAAATTAGCAAAATTAGTCAAAGCTACATTGGGAAAAATATCAAAATATTTCAAACTTATTATAGAAAAAAGATTGTCAGAAAAAACACTGATTACCAAAATAATATAAGTACCAGCTAACATCAAACTTCAGAAATCACAATTATAGCTCTTAGCTAGTGTTCCAGAAGTAGTCAAGGTACTTGCATCAGACTAATATGTAATATGAAAATTTCTCGATCTCCAAAGACCTGACTGATATAGTATAATGATTTCTCAGAACTTTCTATATTGACCCAGCTGGTCTGTTCAAAATACAATACCCACCTAACACTCATCCCTGCTCAGAATGTGTTTCTCAAATAATGTTCAGTGTAAGTTCTCTCTTAGCAACATTACATTCGAATTAACAGAACCAGAACAAAGTGCATGAGTAATGTGTGAAAACCCTGTCTGTAAATGGTTATTACACATTGAACTGTTAATTCACTCAAGATAACTAAGAAATCAAATTCAGGATATCAAATCCAGCAATTCCATTGCCCTGAAACAAAAATCCTCAGGCTTACACACAACCCTATTCTGAAAAACAATTAAATAATGATTCCTCTTTACCATTTCCATTGGTTCTCTAAAATGTTCACAAACCTACCAAACCCTATTACACATTTCACTATTAATTCACTCAAGATAACTAAGAAAAAAACCTCAAACCACTGAATCCAGCAATTTCATTTGGCATAACATTTTTCCTACACACCTACATACAAACCTGTTCAACACCCTGTGTATACACTAATATTATAACCCTTGTCTGTATATAGACATGGTTAAAATCAACCAATGTACAAGGAGCTAAGGTAACTCCTGTATTGAGCTAATTTGAGAGTAATCTCAATGTGGGTCAGGAATCCAATGCATTCGGGGATCATTGTAATTGTCAGTCCAACTCCCAGAAGTCAACAACAGAAAATTTGTTAAAAGTCCCGGGAATGAAAAAGTCATACAAATGTCTAAAGCCTAGCCAACCATTCTTTGGTTGTGCAGATTCCTTGGTGTTGAAATATCTGAGGCCTTGGAGGGAGTGAAAAAATCCAGACTAACCAAAGCCAATTGAAAAGAAGTAAAACTTCATGACACCATTAGAATCATCATCATCATAAGAGACAATACACAACTTGATGCTAGGTTTCCAGTTGGGTTCATTGGGTGCCGTGTCATTCCATGTCTCACATATCAAAATTCATGTTGCAGAAAAGTGCTAACCCATTCAAAGACCTATTTCACAAATGGTCAAACATACAATCAACCTGCCAAAAGCACATCAAAAGACCTGGCATAAATGAAAACAAATGAAAATACAAATGTAAATACAAAGTTTATGAAGCTCAATGCCATACTTGTAACAATATGCAAGAGAGGTTCAAAAATTAAAATGCTTTCCTCTCACCTCAAATTGGAGAATTTGGATGCATTGATGGGAACACCATTGTGTGTGATTGGTTTCGATGTTATGGGAGGATGGCAGTGGATGTAAGGATGATGGATGTTAGTGCTCAATTGAGTGAGCATTTTTAATCTAAGCTTACAGTTTTTTTCTGAACTATATTGTATTAGGTAGGCAGGTTTCGAACTTTAATGCCAAATATTTAATATGTCTTCTCCTAAGGTTCCAGCAGACATGCTAAAAAAACTTAATGTCTATTTTTAACTTTTTAATTACATCTCAATAATGCTTAATAAATTTCCAAAAATCCAGAATTTCTTTCCTCATAATTATTTAGTGCTGAACATGCCTACCTACTACAGTATTTCATTTACATTGTAATTTTTCAAATGCCATAGTAATGTATTTTTATTGTGCAATGGGTTGTGTGATGTGGAGATTATGTTTAACACCCATACAAGAAGCGTTATTGGCAACAGCATTGTTTCCTCAGTAATTCTTTTTTATTTGTTTAGTTCATATTGTCCACCAATTTGGATGTTTCAGTTATTTTAAGTTTGTCTTTGTTTTTGCATATTTAATTGTGTGAGGGTTTTTCCAACAATCGTGGTTTCCACTTTGTAGGTGATGTAATAAAATGAGTACCAAATGTCTTAGCCTTAATGTGGTGGTCTACAAAAAATATATAAGCCTCTTAAACCTTTATATATATAAATTGTGTAATAAGTATTTCAAGTGTGAAATATGAGTTTTTTGAATGCAAAACAACTTTCATCTTTGCAATTTGTCATTTTCTAATTACCTGACAACATGCGAATGAAACTTTGCACTAGTACAATAATGATGAGAAATACCAATTAAAAATTACAAAATTTCATGAAAGGAACCTGGGTGATTGGAATCACACATTCATAGATGGGACAAAAGGAAATTTCATTATCTTGAACTCATTTTATGACCAATAAGCATGTGCAAATATCAACACAATGTGTGCTTAGTGACATGTTTCATCTTACATAAAAGGATCCTTAGGATGAACTTGAAGTGATCCAAAACCACACATGTGGCCATCATAATCCTAATCAACTAATTTATACTTAATGTATACCTCAATGCTTTCCTTTGTCAATTATCTTGTTGGATTATAATGTTATCTTCACCATTATGTCATAATCTTTGTCCTTTCGGTAAAATATATGAGTCACAATCCTTTTACATTCACTCCTAACTTCTGTATGAGAAGATTATTTGAACTTTGGTATGAATACCTTTGTTATATTACAAAGTTGTTGGATAAATAATTTGCATGTTGGGTTGTGATGAACTACATGAAAGCCTTTGGTTCACCAATTGCATCTTTGGTCATGTGAGATGAAAGTGATGTTAGATTCAATTTATCAAGTTGAATGTCATCCCTATAAATAAGTGATTTAATAATTATTCCAATCACATTATGACAATCTTTTTCATTTCAAAAAATTGCTAAAATGAAATAGATTTCACTTTTTGAAATAATTCACACTTTACCTATGTACTATCAAAACATTTTTGAACTTATGTGCCAATTAAATTTGCTATAAATAGTTTTGATTTGTTCGATTGTTGTTTGATGTTCCATTTATACCTAGTTAATCTCCCCATTATTTTTCTTTAGAAACAAAGGCATTCAATAAAACAATTGATAAATTACTTTTTGAATGGTTCTCCTTAGTCATCCAAAGGCATGCACCCTTTAATTTCCTTAGATCATTACTTCAAGGGAGTAATGCTTGTTTGACATTTTGGGTTGACACAAACTAACATGAATCATCCAATAAATTGATTCATATTTAATTATCTTGATAACATAATTAAACATAAAAGAAATCATACATCAATCCACTTATTTATGAGATGTTTCAATGATGATGTAATCACCAACCTTACTAATCATGGGGTGATTTGATTGAATGTGACAAAAATTTGTGGAACATGGTTCCCTTGGATGTTCCAACATGAAGACAATTGGCATTTTGAAGTTGGAACACTTAATCCCCATGAATAGTGTTTCATGATCATCCCTTCAAAAAAGGAATCAATTTAACAAATCAATTTTCTAAAACTTGATACATGTCAAAGCTTGTTTCAAACCTTTTTTATGTTGGGCATATTTTGGTGTTACAAGTTTGATGTTTGAATGATACACTAGCACATGTATTCACATCAAAAATCTCATTTGAATGATAATTTTGATCCAATGTTTAAATTAAAAATAGGTTTATACACAAATTAACAATTGGAAATTTCATAAACATGTTGCATTTTCTCCATTGAGGGTTGTCATGCATTGACTTATGATGATTCCTATGTTCATGTTACATCATTTTTTAATATCATTGTGTGAGTATCTCCGATAGATTTTGTTTTTTCTGATATCATAAAATATCAATTATCCTTTCTAAGGTGTCACATAATCAATTCAAAAATGTTATATAATAAAGTGAAAGTAAGAAAAAGAGGAACTTTAGGAATAGACAATGCATAAATCTATAACCCTAAAACTTTGAAAAGACCATGAGAACAACATAATTTGGAAAATTAGTTCTTTTTTTAAATAATTTTCTACACTAACAAAGTTGCCACCACAAAAATTTCATGAAAATTTATAATGTTCCAAGAGTCCTTTTGTATGTTTAAATCACTCAAAGCAAAGATGTGTATAACCTTTTATAATTCAAAATTATTTTTTCCTTATCAAGCATCCACCATATGTTTTCTATTTTATTGTAAATTTAAATATACTTCAAAAGAAAAGCCACATTTGTTGATCCATTCAAAAAACAAATTACATATCACACCCCATTGGATTCTAATTTTTGAAAAGTCCTTAATGACTATTCAATACTTTACAATTGTGATATGGTTAAAAGCAAAGTTGTACATTTTATTATAATGTAGGTTTTGATGTTATATTATGGGTCATATTTGGTTTGAAAATCAATATTGAATTTGAACAATTGTATGAAAAATGCATAATAGACCAACACATGAACACCATGTGTAAAATGGAATCCTTGAAAAATATAGTGGCCTTGGCACACCTAGCTCTTTTTTTGCTTTCAGTTAATAATGTTGTAAACGCACATGAAGTCCTACTTAATAAAAAAATCTTATAACTACCTATAAAAAAACCTATACTTGAAATGTTGAACCCATGACATAATCAAATTATAGCTACAACATTTGTCTTGAGGAAAGAATTGTGTAACTATCTTAAAATTTCAAAAAATCAAAATATGAAAATTGCATTTTGAATAATTTTTCTTTTAATAATGATAATCTTGAACATGTGTATTGGATTGATTAGCCTTTTAACTTAAAGTAAAATAAACCTTTGTGTTCAATGATTATGGTCCCATTATGTGTTTCCAATAACAAGTTTGCCTATAAATGATGGTATATTTTAAAAGTTCACAGTGGAGATTTTAAAAAAATTGGAAGATTATGGGAGTTTATGAAAGGTACAAAAATGATGTCACTTGATCCATGTTGTTAGCTAGTTGCTAAAAATTTCTTGATTTTGAACAAATTAATGTTTAAAAAACACCAACTAGACATAATCAAGTGAGGGCGCAACTCCTCATGAACATGCCTCACCAAGTTATCATGTTGTTTTAAGTGAAGCACAATTCACATTCATCCATCTACCCAAACTCATAAGAAGGGATTACTTTCCCATTTGAACCACTTCACCCTATGCACAATATGGTTACGTTCCTTGGGTGTTAATCCAATCAAAATTTCACTTGCTTGCAAATATGCAATGACAAGTGCATCATCCTAAATGTTTAGAACACCATTGCCTTTCAACTCCATGTCCACGTCATGGGAATCCCCATCATCCACACTAGTATGAGGTACATCATGCCAATACCCCAATAGGGTACAAAGGTATGTAGAGGCATGCCATTTTGGTCCTACTTCCAAATCCACATCACCATGCCAAGGAACCCCAATGGTATCATCTTCATTGGAATTTGGGTTTTGACTCAACCCATCAGCATTTCAACTAACTTTATTAGTCCTATGGATTATATCAAAGTCATATTCCTACAAGATAAATGCCCATGCCACTTTGCCAACTTTCTTATAAGTTGATCTAATTCCATAAAGAATTTTAAGGGTTGGTGATTGGTAACCAAAGTGAATGGGCTACCATAAAAATAACATCAAAATGATGAAATAACCCAAACAACTACAAAACATTTCCCTTCATATGAATTGTACTTGGCCTCCATCTTGTTGTTAAACCTAATGTTCCACCACAAATGTTCAACCATCACCATCAAGTTGGGTAAGCATAACTCTCAATCCTATAATGTTCAAATTAATGTATAATTTGGAATAGTCATGCTTGAATGGGTCACTTGAAGATAAGAGTCAATGAAAACATGGCCTTTAATTTTTGAAACACCTACTCCTATGATTCACCCCATATGAATTCCTCACCAATTTTTGTCAATTAGGTTAAAAGTTTGGTTATGCTACTGAAGCCTTTCACAAGCCTTTAATAATAATTACATAAGTCTTAAAGAACTTATATTAACCAACTAACATATATTGGTTGAAGAACTTATGAAATGGCTTCAACTTCGGCATTTTGAACTCCCTATCCACTTGGATAAATCATATGACCCAAGTATTCCATTGGAATTGAAAGAACCAACACTTACCTTGATGAAATTTTAGGTTGTGTTCTTTAAGTCTTCCAAACACCTCCTACAAATGATGCATGAAATCTCTTAAGGTGAAGCTAAAAACAATATTGTCATCAATGTAACACTTAACAAAACCAAGACCCACCAATATTTGATCCATGACTCTTTAAAATTGTGTAAGGGCATTCTTCAAACCAAATGGCAAAAACTTCCATTGGGATAAACAATATTTCCCATGAGGATCAATTCCCCAAAATGTTGTTTTGACCTTGTCACCTTCCTTCAATGGCAACAAGTCATAATTAGACCTCAAGTCCAAGGTATTGAAAACCTTGGTTTAACCAAGGGCATCAAAGATCTCATCCAATAAGGACATGGCATATTTGTCCAAACTAATTCATTTATTCACTAGATAGGAATCCCCACACATGTGACATTCGGTCCAATTACCGAAAATGTCTTGCTTGGCTAGCATCATTATTGTTGAAGCATACTCACCTTTTGATAGTTCCACGAAACTTACATCCAACATCTTTATTATTCAAGCTAATGATGTTTTAACATATTGCAAACAACTTGTGCATCAACACCTTATTGTTGTTTGTTGGATCACGTTTAGTGGTGTTAGGTTAGTCCACATCCATTAAAACCAATGGGCTTGTGAACTAACTACAACAACATCCACTTACACCAGTTCACTTAAATAAGTAAGACTTAACTGAACTACTAAACTAACACACCTAACAAGCATAATGTGTTGCTAAACTTTTACAATCTCCCATCTAGCACTCTCACTCGAATTTTTTGGGGGTATTCTTCACCTTCAAGAATATAACCAATATTTTCATAGCTTCAAAGTCAATGAGAGGGCAACCTTGTTTCAAAAGTAAAAAAAATAACAAACTATAAGAATTTTCTTTTCATCTTTCCAACCAAATCCCCCATAACAACTATGTTTGCAATATAATTTCTCCCCTTGCTATAGAATAAGCAATCACCTTTTACATGTGATTTTGTAAACACGTAGTTATATTGCCCCATGGTGCAACTAGGTTTTATAACCTTGCATTTCCACCTTTTGTTTCTTGAGGTTCTCAAATTTAGGAACTAAGAGTTTTTTTATCTTTTCAATTTGTGTACAAACTTGACATCTCACCATGTTCATTTTCCGATTAGAAGCAACTACAACTTTTTCCTAAGGAAGTTTTGTTGTCCACACATCTTGAGAAATTCAATTAATCTCACATTCCTTCAACATTTTATGCTTCCTCTTCACTTGTTTAGACATAGACAATGGGTCTAGAGGCAAAAATTTGGGAGCAACAAAAAGGTCTAGATGTAAAAGCCCATGAAAAACAAAAGACCCAAGACCAAAGGCTTCCAGAACAACATCAAACTTGACTATATTCAACCAAATGCACTACAAACAACAACACCTTGACTAAATGAAACAATCTCAACTACATGAATAGAGACCCTAGCAAAATATATATATATATATTTGAAACCAATTGGTAGTTACAAAGGTGCCATGGTGCATTAATTCAAGATATGAAAAGCCTTAAACCTTAACTCAAGAAGTGTAAAGCTTTAAACCTTAAAGCTTGAAAAGTTTAAAAGTTATAAAAAAGTTTGATAAAGAAGTGAAATGCCTAAACCTTAAAGCTTGGAAAGTTGCAAACTTACAAAAAAAAAAAAAAATTTAGACCAAGAAAGTAAAAACAATAGAAAAGTTTGAGAAACTTACAAATGTAAAAACTAGAAAAGAATTTGTGGTCATTCCAATAAACATTATTTTTATAAAGAAACTTGAGAATCCATTGTTATTATTCAAAATCATCCTTGGTTTCACTCTTTCATTGCATTGAAAGTTACATCAAACTTGCATAATGCAAAAGCAATGAATCTCAAGGAAAAAAAATTCTACAAGTTGTGCAACATGTATAACCACGGTTCAATGTCTCTTTAATGAAAAGGGTGGCCTAAAAAATGTAGAGCACATTTGAAAGGTGATAACATAAACTTAGAGCTTGAGATTGTAGATGACAATGAAATTTGGTTAGTGAAAGGAAGTTTTGGTTACAAGATTGCCATAATGAAAATGTAGAAAGGTTCATTAAATGTGACCAATGACCTAAAGTGATGAGGAGTTTCACTAGCAAGTAGCCTTAATGTCACATCCCATGGTCAATTAACCCTTAAAAAAACCCTGGAAATTAATGAAATGAACAAGTTATTTTTTAGGGGTTTTAGCAAGCAAGGGTTGTTGTAGGGCCTTGTTACAAGTTGCAAATTGGCAAATTTTCATGAATAATTTTTTTTTGGGTTGTTTATTTATACTTGTGATGATGTACAATACATATATTCAAAGTTTAGTTTATTCATCATTTTTATAAAAGAAGATGGGCCACCAAAAAACTCAAAAGGGATTATATGATGTCAAGAAATTTATTTTCAATAATAAAAAAATGGGCTCATGAACTGGAGAAAAAAAGGAGATTTCATAAATCATAAATCTTTCATGATAGATAACTTTAGTGTGGATAGATAGTATGCCTTGTGCCCATGAACAAGATTACATGTAATTACTCCAAGTGTGACCTCAGAATATAACCCAATTGTCGAAAAACTATGTTACAATTCTAACTAATTTCTACAGACAAAAATTACTCAAAATTCAATATCTCCCCAACTTTAGGTCTAAAAATTACACAATCAGCTCCAAGGAAATCCCACACTTCAAGGACTTTCTAACAAAACCAAAAGTTTACTCCAACTTCCCTTTTAAAATCTTGTTTTGATTGTTTTGAATTTTCTTTGGTGAAATTGTTCAATATTCAGTCCCTCTTGCATCTTCGGTGTAAACATTAAGAAACCACCTCATTGCATCCCTACTCATGGAGGGATTCCCAATGGTACCAATAGCCCAGTTGGGAGGGGGAGGGGGAGAGAGAGTTGGCCATAGTGCCTTATAATAACCTTACCTTTGAGTGCACTTATTAATTTATTACCTTCCTTAATAAAGATCATCATGATATGTACAAAATGCATGTTCCAACTGCATTGTGAACCAAAATAAATAAATTAGTAAGTGCACTCAAAAGCCTCTGAGACAATTAATGGCATGATCCCTTTTTTTCTCTTTTTTCAGGGTAGGGGTGGTGGTACACCACAATAAGCGGACGGCAGTTTCCATGTGCCGAAACCAGTTGGAACCAACCCCCCCTACGTACCTACTACCTAACTACTTACCCTGCCCCGACAGGCTAGGAGACTAGGTTCCTAGGGATAGGCACCGCATCCTTCCTAGCAAACTACAGCTCGCCACGTCCTCAGAAGCACGTGCCTGAACTGAAAACCGACAGAAAAATATCCTTCGTTCGTTGAAGTTCACTTTTTACCACTCACTATTCTCTAGCCACTGTTTACTATTCACCATTAACTATTTCCTTCCGTGTAGAGCAAGAAATTGACTGTTTGCCACAGTGAAAGTGAATTTACCCAGGTAAAATTGTGTGTGAAAAGAGGATTGTAGCCAGGGTTGTTTTCTTTTTAAAAAAATTTGTGATATAAAAAAATTGGCGTGTTTTCCCATAAAATCAGAAAAATAAGTAAAATTTATACTTTTACAAAACTTTCCCAAATTTTTGGTCATAAAAAGGACAAAATCTGTCGGGGAAAAAAGCACTGATTATAGACCAAGTAAAGCACGTAGATAAATTCGTCCAGTTGTCGAAGAAGACAATGTGCACACAGGTCAAAATGTGGATATATTGACAAACGGATAGAAAATTGAAGATATAAAAGACAAAACATGGATGGATTACGTACCAAGAGGCAAAATGTGGATAGATTCACAAACAGATAAAATATTGAAGATGTTAAGGGACAAAACATGGATGAATCATCCACATGTAAACATGTGGATAGATTCATGTAACAGATAGAAAATTGAAGGACATTAAGGGACAAAACATGGATGAATCATCCAGGGGTAAAAATGTGGATAGAGTCACGAACAAATACAAAATTGAAGATATTAAGGACAACACATGGACAAATCATCCACAGGTCAAAATGTGTATAGATTCACGATTGGATAGAAAATTGAAGATATTACAGGACAAAACATGGATGAATCATCCACGTGTTTGAAAAGTCAAATCGTTTTACTTTTGACAAAATATGGATGAATCACCCATGCAC
>Ga0209208_10010674_pt1 | contig 11881 bp, 10 predicted proteins | sample S1TSphfallax_3_FD_187694 | JGI IMG/M metagenome (GOLD analysis project Ga0209208, IMG submission 187694) | Host-associated microbial communities from peat moss isolated from Minnesota, USA - S1T2_Fd - Sphagnum fallax MG (SPAdes) (version 2) | ecosystem: Host-associated > Plants > Peat moss >...
ATGTGAGTCAGAGACGAAGTGGGCTGGATTTCGATAATGCTCATGGTTACAGGTATTACATGACATAAAAATCAATGATTTTTTTTCCCATTTTTTCTTGTGATACCTCAGAGGTATCGATCTAGTGCGTGTCCACCAGGTATCACATGAAGAAAGAACAATACAAGGCAGTTCCAAATTTTGATTTTGGAAATGTCTCCCAGGTTCTTCTGCTTTGCTTTGAAAGTGTTGGTGCACATACACTGAAAGTCTGCGCAGAGGTTTTTAGTGATCACTAAGAGGCCTCACTCAAGAAGGTGAAGGTACCAATGTAGGTTCAAAGTTCAAACCTCCTGCTCCTCTACAAGGTAGACATCCTGCTACAAATGAAATACACCTAGTCCTTCGAAGGCCCCTCTTTGGGCTGCATTCCCTGGTTCACTAAGGGTACGTTTCCATGATTTCCCAATTCTCCCATTATTTGTAGACCCCTTTTATAATCACGCCCATTTTAGTCTCATTCTTGTTTGTGTCACACAATTTTTGATAATCATTTGTTTCAGTTAGAAACACCATTTTTCAGATAGAAACACCATTTTTCAGAGTCACTATCACACTCGTTAATAGCACAAAATATTTGTAAATTGTTTTTTGTAAATCTGATTATAATTGAGAAATTTAGGGAAAATATTATAATTGTAAATTGTAGTTCTTCTTTTTACAATGTTAGTATTGTTTTGTGTTCAAGTTGTGCAAACTAACAACAATGAATCCAGTTGAAAAAAAAAGATAAAACAACTTTTTTATTACAAACAAGTATGCAAACTTGCCAAAAAAGCAGAAAATTTTAATTAAAAAAATCTAATAACAATATACAAAATCTACTAGTTAAGGAGTTCATACTCAATGTAAATTGTCACATTAAAATAACAAAAAAATCATAATTTTCTTGAAGTCTAACAATGCTTAATAGAACTTAGAACAACCCATGTAAAATATTTAAGCAATTGGCACCTTTATTCTAGAATTAAAAAACTGTTTTGTAGATTTTTATTTTTTTTGGCCTATAATGACAAGCTTGTGAAGGTTTATATGGAATGTGACTATACACATTTAAATCACAATTCATTAGTGTCACAAAAACAAAAAAAAAGTGGTTATGAAAGGCATAATTATAAAGGGGGTTTACTGTACCTATCGCACTCAAGTAGGTTGGGTTTTCTTAATGTAAAAGCGGTGGCTCAGCAGGTGTAGCCCATCCCCCAACCCCGAGATCTAACCCTATTAAACTAAGGGCTCCACTCCCAAAACTGCCTAGTCATGAGGGTAGCCTAGCTAGGTGAACCTAATAGAAATACAAGCGAAAGAAATACAAGAAAAAGGGCGGTGCCACAAGGACCAACTCGACCTGCGTGCAGCAAAGCAAAAAAAATCCAGAGCACCATGAGTAGCCTAGGTATCCAGCCAGAGAGCCGCCAACAAAAAAAAGTAGCCTAATTTTAGCAGCGCCGCCATACTTAGCATAGCGACGAAAGAGAAGAATATTACAATAGCGGTGCGCACTCACCTGACAGCGGTGCTGAGTCACACTCTCTCTGCATCATCACCTACTTGGCACCAACACGCTTTTTTCAATTTATTATTACTAAATAATTTCAATTTACCTTTATTCCAGTTTTTATTGGCCAGCCGCCCAATTTTTTTATTTTTTATGATTTTTTATGATGGGTTTTTTTTGGGTTCTTTCCCATTTTCCAGTCTCTTGCTTTTCCCTCGCATTCCAGCAGTGTTAGTGGATGATTTATCATCCTCAAGTCGTGTTCGTTGATATATCATCGAGTCGAGTTTGTGGATATATCATCCATCCAGTCGTGCTCGTTGATGTATCATCGAGTCGAGTTGTGGATTTATCATCATCCAGTCGTGTTCGTTGATGTATCATCGAGTTGTGTTTATGGATTTATCATCGTCGAGTTGTGTTGGTTGATATATCATCGAGTTGTGTTGGTGGATTTATCATCCTTTAGTTGTGTGGGGGTGGGGGATATATCATCATCGAGTTGTGTTGGTGGATTTATCATCCTTGAGTCGTGTCGGGGCTTTATCATCATGGAGTCGTGTAGGTGGATTTATCATCCTTGAGTCGTGTCGGGGCTTTATCATCATGGAGTCGTGTAGGTGGATTTATCATCGAGTCGCAAGTTAGGGGATTTATCATCATCGAGTCGAGTTGGAGGATTTTTCATCTTCTTCTACTAGGGCAAGTTGTTTCTTCTTTCCCCTCGTGAAGGTGTGGTTCCGATCTGCTCTTCTTCTTGTGCTGCAGAACTGACTCCGCTGCTGCTTGTGTTTCTTGTGTCTCCTGCCTTTCTCTCCTTCTTTTCCGCATGTTTTGTTGTCTCTTACGTTCGATTTTTTCTTCAATCTTTTGTTGTTGAACAGAGTGGAATCTTGTCTCTTTTTTTCTTGGAAGCCACATAGCTCAGGTTTGGTTTCTTATCTGGGCTTTGCAAAGCATTTCTTGTTGTTTTCAGTTCCATCGTCTCCAAGCTTTTGTTTGTGCACCACCAAAAGTGCAGATGGCATCTCTAATGGTGCAAAACATGGCGTGCTCCAAGAGCGGACTCATTTCAGCTCCTACTTCACATTCTATCTCTGTAAGTGGCTTCTCTCTTTGTTTACAAAGTTGGAGTGTGGAAAGCATCGTGAGGAATGTGAATTGAGTAGACCTGATGATTCTGGCATGAAGAAGGCTGCTTGCTATGTATGTATCTTAGGTGCACATGCTTATGATGGAATTTTAGGTCTTTGACCCTCCCGTACCCCTACAATATAATTACTTACTTAAAACGTGACAGGCATTCGACAGCGTGCACAAACCATGGCTAATAGCTATACTCCAAAACTTTTTTGTAATGTTGGTACAACTATGCATAATGCAGATGATATTCACCATTTTTTTTTCTCAGTTCAAAATTTATGTGTTGGAATAGCGCCTCTTGTGACTGACAAACGGGTTTTCTTTGGTGTTTGCTACGGTTGCTGTTTTGGGGTTTCTAGTCAATATGGGGTGCATCTGTTTATTCGGCATCGGGGAATTCTCTTTCACAATCTTGCAGATCCGGAGCTTGTTGCAAATTTTCTCGCATGAAAGGTGCAATCACTATGTTGACCATCTACATTGTTGCGTTGTCTCTTTACTGATCATTTCTTTAGAATGATTTTGAGTGCAATGGTGGGATTTAGTTGGTGGTTTGCTGCAGTTTGCTTGTGACTCAGTTTGTGGGTGAGTTAGAGTGATAAGAATGCACACAAGGTTTGTGGCATTTTTGTATCATAATTTAACAATGCCTGGCCATCTGTATGTCAGTTATTTGCTGACAAATGTTATTGATGGTGAGTAGACAAAATCATCTTGTGATCTTTTTCTTGAACTAGAATGGAGGTGGCTTTGGGTGGTGCAGAAATAAGAGCAACAGTAGTGAATGGAGATGTGAGTGAGAAACAAAAGACTACAAAAGGGGGTTTGCGTGGAAGTCTGAACAAGGTGGTTTTGGCATACAGTGGTGGTCTAGACACATCTGTCATTGTTCCTTGGCTTCGGTAAAAACATTTGGCAAACTTGTTCTTCCTATAGGCCCCACATGTCACTTGTGACCTGGCCACAGTAAACTTATGTTGAAACTCAATGTTTAGAATCCCAATGGTTACCCTTGTGCATGGGTATGGTGAATAGTTGGTGGTTCCTTACTTTCAACTTGTTGACTTAGGCAAGTAAGAACAAGTAGAGAGGTTAAATGGAACCTGCTGTATCTGAGAGAAGTTGTAATGAGCATTGTGTCATGATCATGTGTATTGTTTGTGCAGGGAGAATTATGGATGTGAGGTTGTGTGCTTCACTGCTGATGTTGGTCAAGTAAGTGATGGTTCTCAAATTTCACCATTTTTCTACTTGTTCATGTGTTCTTATTATCATTTGACAGGAGAGGGAAGCTCAAAGCAACATGTGAAATTTACAGGAACAGGGGGTTGGATAATGCTGGGACAAAGGAGAAACATAAATTGATGATTGGCAAAAGCATGTGTGACTCAGTTTCTCTGGCTAGATTGTCTCTGCTGATGATGTGAGTAAATGCAGGGTGTTGGGGAAACAGATGGGCTGGAGGCAAAGGCTAAGGCAAGTGGAGCAAGTGAGCTTTTTATAGCAGATTTGAGGGAGGAGTTTGTGAAGGACTACATTTTCCCTTGCTTGCGGGCAGGTGCTGTTTACGAGCGCAAGTATCTTCTTGGAACATCCATGGCCCGGCCCATAATTGCCAAGGTTGCTGCTGTTTGCAAAGGAATTCACAGATTCAATGATTCATGTTCCTGTCTAGAATATCATGAGCTGTTGATATGGATCTATTTCTTGGGTGAATGGACTGCCCATATGGATACTTACTGTTGAGTTCAACTCTTGTAGGCAATGGTTGATGTGGCTAAGGCTGTTGGCGCAGATGCAGTGTCCCATGGATGCACTGGCAAGGGAAACGATCAGGTAATTATAGCTTTTGTACATAAATCACTTATCCAGGTCCAGTGCTGGCTTCACAATGTTGAAAGAATTGGGCACAAACTTATCTGACCTCAGGTGGCTTCAGCCAATCCTCCATTATTCATTATGACTGAAGCTAAACTTGGCACTAAGGTCTCCCAGTGGGGTGCAAACATTGCATGTGGGTAGGTGCGGTTTGAGCTCACATTTTTTGCACTCAATCCAAAGCTGGCGGTGGTGGCACCATGGCGTGAATGGGACATCAAGGGCCGTGAGGATGCCATAGAGTATGCAAAGAAGCACAGCATTCCTGTGACTGCAACCAAAAAGTCCATCTACAGTCGTGATCGGAACCTTTGGCACATCAGTCATGAGGTCTACTGTCTATCTCATTGTAGCCATGGGGGATCTCAATACAAATACAGTTGGCAGTACAATGGGTTCCCACCTGTATGTCTTGGGCATGTGTGTCTTGCATCATAGATTGGTTAACATATGGATGCAACTTGACTTAAAAGTTCTTGTAGTGTCTGTTCTGTTTCCTCTTTGAAGACTGCCTGTGTCCTGAAGTTGTGATGGAAACATTAGGGCAATCCTGTGTTCATATGTCAGTTGCACTTATGGTGAGAACAAAGTCTGTGAAGTAGACATTTAAGAGGTATTATTGTTGGTTTGATGGGGGGTTTTAGGGTGACATTTTGGAGGATCCTGCTAATGAGCCCCATAAGGATATGTATGTAATGTCCGTGGATCCTGAGGATGCACCAAATACACCTGAGTAAGTTGTTCTCTCACATGGGTAATGGTCTCCAGTGATTTCCCATTAATTACTGTACCTCAAATCCTTTTGCAGGAAACATGGTGCAGAAAATATGTAGAAAGGAATGGTGAGATTTCTGAAGGTTTTTTAATTGACATTGTGTTCCAGATATGTTGAGATCAACATAGAGGCAGGCCTACCAGTGGGTCTGAATGGACAGCTTCTTTCACCAGCCACCCTTTTGGCAGAATTGAATGAGATTGGTGGCAGACATGGTGTGGGGCGGATAGACATGGTTGAAAACCGTCTTGTGGGAATGAAGTCAAGGGGGGTATATGAGACCCCAGGGGGCACTATACTTACACTCGCTGCCCGGGAGCTGGAATCGCTGACTCTTGACCGAGAAAGCATGCAATTAAAAGATTCCCTTGCACTCAAATATGCAGAGCTTGTATATGCAGGACGGTGGTTTGACCCCCTGCGGGAATCAATGGATGCATTCATGGAGAAGCTGACAGCAACTACTACTGGAAGTGTTGTATTGAAGCTCTACAAGGGGTCAGTAAACGTGGCTAGTAGAAAGAGTCCACATAGCCTTTACCGTCAGGACATCTCATCATTTGAGGAAGGAAGTGGGATTTATAACCAGGCAGATGCAGCTGGATTTATACGTCTATATGGTTTGCCAACTCGTGTGCGTGCCATGCAAGAGCAAGGGTTGTGAGTTTTCTTAATTTTGACACATAGCTCATTGTGTAGACTCAAATTTTGAATGGAAAATTTATGTGGTGGACATATCTAGAAATCCACTCTTTATCAGGCTATTCAAGTCGTGACTTTGCACTGCTTTAGAGACCAAAAAGCAGTTCAGTAAACAATTGAAAACATTAGTACACATTGTGTTCAATGACCTAGAGTTGCAGTCATTTGTGATGTATTAGAACTCCAGATGGTATTTGAGCAGTGGATCTTTAAAGTATACTTGACAGTTGAGGACCCTGGCTGTATGGCTGTGCTGGCCAAGCACATGAAAATTGTCCCGGGCCTGCTAAGGCTGCTCACTCTTAAGGGCCTTCAAAAAGGTTGTGCACTCTTTAGAGACCTGTTGCTCAAATAGCCTTGGATACCTATTAGGCTAGTTTTGCTTGCCTAGTGTACTGGAAGAATTTGGCTTCTTGTGATACAGGGTCTGGTACTCTCATAAAGGACCAGGAGAATCTCCCAGTGTATTTGGAGGGCGCCTTTATACACACATTAATAATGCCTCACACTAAAGGGGAGGCACTTCACACCTGCAAGGCGCCTCTTACACCTGCTTACTGTAGGTGTAAGTGCCTTTCACTCCTAGCACCTTGTGGTATCCATATGATTAGTGTAGTAAAGGGTGTGGTCATTCTCAAAATAAGGACATCCTAAGATGATAATGCGATAGTTGAGGCTACCCCTGTGTTTTAGGAACAGCCCCCAACCATGGGCTTTACCCATCTCAAAGGATGAGGCAAATTATCATGAACCTAAGGCCCACTTTAGACCAGGGTCCAGGGTCCAATTTCCTAGGAACCAATTTGGACTCATTTGGAGTGAATTGAATCCTTGAGTTGGACTGTACCTTGGTCCCTAGCCTGATTCTTTGGTTCTCCAAATCAGGAGCTCTCCTTTTAGCACTGTTTTTTTGGTCCAAACCAATTGCTTTTCCCTCCAAAAACAAGTGCCGTGTAGGTTTAGCCTCAATTTGCGACTTTTTGGTCTTGAACCCTCGTCTAAAGTCCTTGGGACCAATTTAAAGATTTTGACCAATATGATTGCTTGAATTCATTGGTCCCTGGACCTTGAACCTTTGTCTAAAGTTGCCCTAAGCATTACATGAGGTGCAGGAAGGACCAGGTTCTTACACCTACTCAAGAGTGAGGGAAATTATGTGTAGGGTAAAGCCCTTATATTTTGCAGGAATTAAATTTCACATCTATTAGTGGCCATCATGCCCCAAGGTTCAGTTTGGATTCAATCTAATCATGTATCTTTGATAGTTGTAAATTTTATTTCATTATATTAACATCCTCCAAATTATGCTTTTGTTTTTTTGTTAAAAAACCTCCCATGGTGCCCACAAGGTTTAATTTGTATAACTTGGAATGTAAATTGTAAATTTTTCTGCCAGAGCTTTAGAGTTTTCTTGTTGTAAACAACCATCTCTTGGTGGTCACCATGTCATTTATAAATTGAAAGACTAAAAAAAGTAACGTTGTAAATTTTGTTTTGACATTTTTAGACTTTTGTAAAGTCTTAAAATAATTAAAAATGTGTTCAAAGTGAAAAACAAGGGACAAAGAAGAGGAAAATTGTTCCCCCTTCTCAAATCACATATTTTTTTGGTAGCCAATGGCCTAATCATAAATCACATTCATTACAATAGACATTTTTGGAGGATCTAGTTCTATATGTTGCAAAGGGTTATCAACCTTTGTCTTTTGTTGAAAATTCGTGATTACGATGTTTGATTTTACAACATTGTGGGCATGTACAATTTCCATCCCATTGCCAAATGGTGACTAAAGTGTTCCCTAATATGGTGGAAAAACCAAGGAGGATTGTGTCATCCTTACTTTTCCATCTTGTGTTACATGTACATGTCATGTTCATTTGACCTTTGGATGATTCATGAGGGCTTTAATGCCTTTGTTATTATTGTGAGCTTCATTGATGCCTCATGGGAGCCCTATCATGTGACAATTGGGATTTTTGAAGTACACAACATTGCAAGTGCAGCCATGACAAACTAGGTAAAATCTTTGTTGGATTCCTTTGGCTTAACAAAGTAATTGCATATGTCAAAGATAAAAGGTTTAATTTAAACACACGATGACCTTGATTTTTGCATTGACTTCTGTTGTTTCTTTGTTCTACCCTTTAGTTAATTTGCCCATTTGTAGAGTCATGTTTTGGGCATGCCATGTCAAAGGCAGCTCAATATGTTATTAACAATAGTAAAATCTATGCTGGATTTTTAGAAGTTAGCTTGAAAGAAGTTTAATTTGTTTTGTAGGAGACCACTACTTGGACAAAATAATCTAACAAGGGGCGACAAGAGTGGAAAGAGTCTTGTATCGTTGCAAGTTTGCCTGTTAAGATGTTGAAAATTGTGGTGAAGACGAGGTTTGTTTTTTGAATCATCCTATTCCAGGGAATATTGGAATATTGGAATGCTCTCTCCATTTGCTATGGATGACAACAAGTATTCATTTATCTTCTAAAGTGTTGATATTTCAAACTTAGGCTATTGCTCAAGCCATTATAGATAGATTCCTTCCTATTGTGAAACTTTGTGTCTTGAATCAAAGTGTTGGCTATTGGTTGTTGTCAAATGCATTTTATTCTACCTTCACCTTATGCATTACCATGAGAGTTAATGTGGCTAGGGTCCAAGTTTTAAATTAATCATTGATTCATGGGGAGTTTGATTTAGAGTTGCAAGAATTCAAGTTAAAGGTGAAGACATAGGTCAACAATATTTTGTCCCCAGTTTTGGCATTTGCTTCAACTTACAATCAAGCAAAGGCCCATAACATGTTGGTTATCATGTTGGACCCTTGTTTCACAAACATGAAAGTCATATAAAATTTTGTGGGCAATGCACATGCCATTTAGATTGTCATAGATTATGACACTAATATTGTGTGCCTTTTTTTTATTATAGGTTTTTTTTTCAATTGAACCTTATTAAGGTAGCAATAGTAGATCAAAAAATAGTAATTGAAGATGATGACTTGTTGTTTGGGCATATTGTATCAAATGATGATGCAATCATGTCCACCTTGAAATCGAGTTACAATTATATCAACAATTGGCTATGTAACCAATTGAAATTGAAAATTGTTTAATTTGGTGGGTAGAAAGCATGTTGTGCAATTTTCCCATGTTTCGTTCGTCAAGTATTTGGGATTGTGAGATCATGAATTGAATAGAGCAGATGTTTAGTGTTGTAGGTGTCATCATTAACTTGAAGCAATCTAGGCTTGGGATTGAAAATTTAGATTAACTCATTTTCATCATCAAGAATTGGTCTAATGACACTTGTGTTGGGTGTGATGGACCTTTGAAGCTTAAAGCCATGCCTGAATTTTTGGAAAAGGATTTTGCTATGATTGAAAAACACAACAAATTAATTGAAGAATAAAATTTCTTTGAAAAAGATTCAAATTTTGATTTCATTTGATTTCAAGTTCAAGTTTTTGCTTTCATCCTCAATTTTTGTTTTTTTTGTTAACATTTTTCTTGTATAAGAATAATTTTAATTATGTTATTTTTTTCATGCATTTACAAGATTGGAAATGATTGAAGATTTGCTTTGTGTTGTAGCACACGTTCTTTTTACTTCACATTTGTTACTAGATTTCCTATGATGAAATTGGTTAAACCCAGGAATGGCCTGATGTGGGTTCATTAATTAGGGCTGGAAGTTGTGTGATCTTTTGTATTAATTATGTTTTGGAGTCATATGTATTTGGTTGAAACCTAAAACCTTTTGTGAATTCTATCATTCATATGTTGTAGCTATTGTTATTCTATACGTGTTTTTGGGCATGTGCATTGTTTTGGGAGGTCTATTTGTTCTATTTTGCAAGTCATATGTTTTCATTTGTGGTTAGACTTGTCCTTGGATTTTAAAGTCAATTGTTGGGTGCAATTATGCTAATAAGAGGCAAAAGTAAGTGTAACCATTCCTTAATTTTGTGTTTTTTACACCAAATGTTTTTAAAAATAATTTTACTTTGAAAAATAAAATAAAATTTTGCACATTATTAAGTTTAATATATTATTCTATAAATGTTTAAAATATGAAATTATTTCATTAACGTTTGGACCTTCAAAAACTAGTGTAAAAAGACATGTAACCTCTATTTTTAAGTAATAAAAGGACTTGTAAATGAACTTGAAAAAATTTGAAAATGACATTTTTTTGATAAATTTTTAACACAAACCTTAACAAAATATTACAAAGAAAATTTTAAAATTAAAATTAAAAAAAAAGTATGTTCCAAGAATATTCGTCAAAAAGTAGTCACCTAGTCACCTAAGGGGGGTGCTAGTGGCTCCTATTAGCCCGTTTGCACCTTGTTGATTGTGTTCAGTTGTGGTTGGATTTGTCCCCAGATTTTAAGGTCAGTTGTTGATTTTTTGTGATTGAAAACTTATCTAATCCATTTTGTTATCATTTCTCCTGTGCATTGAAGACTTGTGTCATTTGTAATGTTCCCGCAATGCCTGATGGTACCACTGTTGGTTTGGGCGGTTCTCTATTATTGAATAAGTTCAGGATCAATATTTTAATTGTAGTGTGACCACTCCCAATTAAAAAAGTTTGTGCCCACACAAACTACAGCAAAAATGGAAGATGAACCTCCTAGGCAGGTCCTTTCTTATATACAAATCAGCGTTTTCTTTTGGAAGTGAAATTCTGAAATATTCCTGTTTTTTTCTCTTAAAATTACCAAAATTTGACAATTTGTTTTCTGGGAAATCTTTTCATCACATTTAGACTCTGCTTTAAGTTTGGTAGCCATTTCTTAACTAGTTTTCTTTTGCTGTTTAGACAAGTTCCAAACACCTGTCACTGTTTGAAGCTAAATCCCCCTTGAGATGCTAGCCAGTGACACAACATCTGAAAGTTAAAAAATAATCACTGGCACACATCACATATCAAGTTGGATTCTTCCACTCCATTCAACCAATTGGGAGTTTAAAATCAATACATTACGCCTCAGTAAAAAGGGCAGTGAAGGAAAGTTGACTCCACTTCACTCCCCAATCTGCCATTCAATTAGTATCTTGATGCATCACAAACACATTCCCAACCCGTCCCATTTACTAGCTCTGGGTATTACTAGCTCCCAACACTTTCCTTTCTTGATCTATAACTGAAACAAAAAGAAAAACCTTATGACCAGCTTCACAGAAATATTGAACTATCCACCTTAGGCCAGTATTTTTTTTTGTGACAAATTTTTGCCATTTGGAGATTTTCTTAAAAATATATATATTCTGTCACTATGCCACGTTCGGCTACAGCTGGCAATTTTGTGATAAATTAGGCTTGGATGCATAGTTGCATGGTGTTTAGAAACCAAAAAGTGTGGCCATGATTTCATAAGGCCCCCATCATAAGTCACCAACAACTATAATTCATTTCATATGATCATTATTATCAATGGACATTGCAGCTCAGCCATGAATTACTTATTTCATGTTCATATCATGAGTAGTAATACTAATGAGAGAATTGGATCTAATAAATGCACAAACAACTCCAAAACACTGTTGGGCGGGTATTTTTTTTTCCTAATAACTGTGGAACCCTGGTTTTTAAATATTTCAAAATCAGAGAAAGTTTGCTGGTTCTGGCTGTGGTTAAAAAAAAAATAACAATCAGAATAAAAGATTGGCTGTTCCAATTATTTCAAAAACCTCAAAGGACTGTGGTTATGTAGACCTGGTAATTTGATTTTCTTCACAAATTTGAGAACCAGGGTTGCATATCTGAACTGGTCAGTGTCTGTTTGGCGGGGAGATTTTATCATTTGGTGCAACAAAAAAAAGTTGATCACTGATAT
>Ga0209208_10010675_pt1 | contig 11880 bp, 6 predicted proteins | sample S1TSphfallax_3_FD_187694 | JGI IMG/M metagenome (GOLD analysis project Ga0209208, IMG submission 187694) | Host-associated microbial communities from peat moss isolated from Minnesota, USA - S1T2_Fd - Sphagnum fallax MG (SPAdes) (version 2) | ecosystem: Host-associated > Plants > Peat moss >...
CACCAACAACTCCACCTTTATGGTTGTTGAAGGTAAGTTTGCATCTGAACTTTGCAAAAACTTTTGTTAATATATTGTTATGTTGAATTTGTTCTCATTGCTTCTAATCTTCTAATTAGGTTCTCCCTTTTTTTTTTTTTGTGAAACCAAGTTTAAACATTCAAGGTTTTAATTAGTTGTTAAGGTATAACTTCAATTGGACAATTTTTTTTTAATTTTTATGAACTTTTGTAGTCTAATATGTGTTGTGTTTTTAACAATGTGAAGATGAAATGTTTTGTGTTTTGTGTCTAACCTTATGTTTTGCTAAATCAAGGTTTTCAAATATCTAGGTTTGTTTTTTTTGTAGGTTCAAGACTTATTTGTTGTCGCAACGCTACATTGAGAGAGTGTGAAGATGAGACTCACATTCCCGAAATGGGGACTTGGGAATCCTTTGGGACTCTCGAAACTTTAGAGTTCAATTACAAAGGTCAAAACACCATGCATTGAAGCGTTCCTTATATCATTGAAAAGCTATCGAAATGTACATGTCAAAAATGGGCTCGCATGAACCATTTGGACATTTGCAGCACAAGTTATGGCAAAAAAAAAAGTTGGGAGTCAAATTGGTAGTTTGACTCCCAACCACTAAAAGTCAGGAATCAACCCGACCTCGATACGTGCAGATGGTTTACGACACGCCATTGGAAAGTCTCAACGAGAGCTACAACTTTGCTTTAGACCTCATCCCAATCAGAGGTCTCAGCAAAAAGTTATAGTTTCGCAAAGTTGCCAGAGTCCAAACCGTGACAATTTCAAGACTCCTCCTTGGGAGTCCCGAGACAAAAAGTCATTCGGATGTGGGTGTCGTGGGGAGCTGTAGAGAATATTATATAGGGGAAGGTGGTGGCTTCCCTTGAGTCCAGGTCATGGTGAGTCTTGTGAGTCTAGAGTTGCTTGTGGCTTGTCCTAACACCAAAGGTGCTCCAGAATGTGATCTAACCAACTTGTTGGTTGATTTGATGTAGGTTCAAGTAAGTAACTAAAACTTGTCGTTCTTCCTAGTCCCATCCTGGAGCTTCAACACGCCCTTCTACCCCTTTTAGTGGTGAAAGTTGGGAGCATGCACCGAATTCCTCACAATTCCCCTATTTGAGTAACTCAAACCCATCTTGGGTCTAATTAGGAACTTGGGAGTGCGTCATTTGTGAAATGCATGTAAACAAGTTTTTTATGTCCATCTTCATTAACTAATTCCATCTTTGGAAATTAGGTCGTGGTTGTTGGTTGATTTTAATGTTTCCAAACTAACATTTGTCATGCATCAATGTCGACAAAATTGGACTATAGTTGCAATATTTCATGGGTTCAAATACCTTGAAGTCTCTTTAGGGGGTTACATTGTTGTTTTGGTTGACAAGCATGCCACCTTGTGAATTGCACATTGTTGGACACTACTTTATTAAACACTTTAGAAAGGCACAAGGACGTATCATGAGAGGTAAGCAAACTTCTTTTTCCTTGCTCATATGTCATTCTTAAATTTTTAGTTCAAAATGTGAATTAAAAGGAGTGGAAATTCAAATTGAATAGTTAGTTTGCCAAATTTGCTAAGTTGGGATCTTTTTTTATGCATGAGCTAGTGGTTAACCTCTCTTGTAATTGCAACCTTATTTCTTTTGATGCACTTGCATAACAATGAAAAAAAGTTGATGGTTGTGTGCATTGTTAGCCATTCTATGGAGATAATCCACCTTTTGATTGTTTAGAATTTCATTGAAATCATTGTGGATGTTATTATCAATAGGTGTGTATGGATATTTAACTTTTTTGCATAATTTGATTGTTAAAAAACACACATGTGAAAGCTTTTGGCATATATAAGCTTCAAGGTTATGCTTCTCCTTACTGAATATAAATTTGAAAACTCTATTGATGTTTTCTTGATTATGCCTCCAACTTTTTATGTTTCCATTATTGTGTGGTTCCTTAATGCAATTTGTGGTTTTAACATCTTCATTATCTATGTTCATGTGAATGCTTAACCTACCTAAAAAATAAGTATATAAAAAAATTTGTAACTAACAAAAGGAACATTTGTCTTTAACAACTAATGTTCCATGTTTAATTATTTTGATTTGAATATTGTGGTTGAAGTTAGAAGTTTGGAACCTCTAACCTTTTCAAACATGTATAACCTTCCATGTTCATTCATGTTGAATGTTGGTGGCCATAGCAAAGTTTAGTGCTTATGAGAGGAGCATAGGCCTTCAAGTATTTTTACTTGGAGTTATAAGGGTGCATATATGATGTAAGTGGTGGAAACGTGTGTTTTAATTGTAAGTGGCAAAAAGGAAGGGTGTTTTACCTATCCAAAATGCCTAGCTACACTTAAATGCCTATGCCTTGACTTTGTTAGGTGGGAGTAAGTTTTCTATGCATCAACAATTTTCTATACAACAATTGTGCATCTTCTAAGATCAATGTTAGTTGATTTTTTGGTAGGTCCTTGAAGGTTTTGGGGTTAGATACATTGCCTTAATAATCTTAATTCTACTTAGAAGGAAGATAGGTTCATGAGTTACTTTTGAATTTTTTGTACGCATGGTCCCTTGGCTTTAGTCTTGCATATAGAAATGTTGCCAAATGTTGTATGCTTAAGCAAAATGTTAGTATAACATAGCCACATTTAGGGGAGAATGCAATGTATAGAGAGTTGGAGGAAGGCTAGGAAGTGGTCATGAACATCACTTTGTGTGATTGTAGTGTCTTGTGTTGATGTAGTAGAATAAGGCATTGTTGTTATTCTTGAAAACCCCAAGAGAAGTGTATTGCTTGCAACAAGACCATGTATCCAAGTGAGAAGGTTGTAATTTTGTCTTTTCTCCACTCTTTCTCCCCCTCCATAACTCATTTGTCACTATTTATTTGTCTAGAGTTGGATACAATGTTTTTTTCTTTACATTGGTTAACATTCCTCAATGATATAATAGCCTCACAAATTGATGAGGATGGACTACAAAAATGACTTCTCTCCATCATGGTGATGGGCTAGTTTTGGAGATTGTAAGTACTTGGACTTTAGAGTGTGTTTAAGAAGATATTCTTAACAACAAGCAAAATGTTCTTATTATATATAATTAGGAATGTCGATGAGCTCCTCCACAACCCCTCATGTTTATTATGGCTCGTCTAAGTATGGTCTAGTTCTGGTCGTGCTAAGTTGGATTATGATTGTGTGATGTAGTGAATGAGAGTTGTAATGGTTGAAGTCAACTTCTTTATACACTGAAATTGAGTTGGTTTTGCATGAAGTGTTGGAAACAAAAAGACATTCAAAAGTTACTCTAGCTTCATGGTAAATTTGATCAAAGTCTTTTGAAACCCAGCTAAACTCCAGCCAGTTCCAGCAATTGATTAACTGAAGGGGCGTCTACCTGCTTTTGTGAAGTCAATAGCAATCAACAAATGATCAAACCCTGGTGTTGGGGTATAGTTTAGAGTTTAGGCCATGCCAGGTCAAATCTACAAACATTCTAGATTTGACCTATGCTCAACTGATCAAAACTTTCCAAATCCAGGCCAAGTGAATTTCACAATTGCCTTCTGTAGAGCTCCTGTCTTGCAACCCATGAGTGGAAGGATGCGCAGGTCTCACAATTGGGTTTATGATATTTATGTAGTTGTGGAATATGTAGTGGTTGTGGCCCCGTTTTGTTCACAGCACCATCGCCTGGGCACATAGATCATAAACCAAAAACCTGAGCCCATATGGCCAGTTTCAGTCTACATGTATAGTACCTATCATGCATCATCAATCCAATATCAGTGTGCCAAATTGGACTGTTAACAGAAGTTAAAGTACCAAAGTTGTGTTCATACAGGAAATGGGTAGTTGCTACAGCTAAGGAGTTGGGCCTAGCTTTGGCTGGGCATGAAACTGACACAATAGCTCAGCAGAGGAGGCTGTTTGCCTAAGTGCTGCCAATGCAGTAGATTATATCTCTAGGGTAAAGCCTGAAGCCAGGGGATTTACAGAGCATAAAGACCGGCACTGATTTTTTATTATTTTATTATATTACATCCCCCTGATACCCAGCAGGTATCTAGTGAGTATTATGTGAAAAGAGGAAAAGAATCGCAGGAGCAAGCGTTTTGTTTTTTAAACACTGGAAGAACAACATGCTCCATCATATGGTGCTCTCCGATTACACTAGAAAAGTCGGCCCATGTCTTTATGAGTCAGAAATTGCCATAGTGCAAAAGTATACCTTTACAGACAACAGGGACTTTGATATTGCTAAATTATTGCCATAATGTTACACCTATATTATCCATATTACACAAGCCAAGAAGCTTTACACTTGTTATTTGATCTTGATTATTCAAGAACTTGTGAAAGCTACAAAACTAGCAACAGAACTTAATCAGTTCATAAGACCATATTCAAGCCAGCAATCTTCCAGTGATGCTAAATGTATTACTGGGCATTTAGTGGTCTAGTAGTGAGAATTCATTTTCAAGACAGAACAGGGACCACTCAAGATCAATTTGGTTGCAATTTCCAGCAAAAAAATCCAGTCAAAAATCAGTATCTTCCATACCTTAGCTCTAATGGAAAATTGTGAAATAAACTCTATTAAATCTGACTTGCCAAGGGCTTCCTAACAGCACCAAGAACGCCCCAAATTCCAATACACTTTTCGGTTTCAATTTTATTTAGTTTTCATTGAGAAAATGGTTCAATAATCAATAACTTCCACACACCACAGCTCCAAACAGTCTCAAACCAAGTCAGTTCACCCCCCTGCTCGTCAAGAGCTTTCCAAAGATACCAAGAGCCTGGCATGAAGCACCATGGCTTGGGAGATCTCAGCATGACAAACAAAACAAAACAAACTACCTTGCTTCATACTAGATAGATATCCCATCTAAGACTAAAATCATATAAGGGATGTCAAGTCCAAATTTTACATTTTCCAGGTCAAAATTTAAGCACACTAAGAGGCCTCACTCAAGAAAGTGATGGTACCAGTCAGTGTAGGTGCTGGTTCACCCTGGCTGGAATTGGCCACTGAAATGGAGTACACTTTTGAAATACACATGTAAGTTCATTTAAGTCTAAGTATCCAGATCCAAAATATATAACATGTCCAAATGCAAAAAAATGGGGAGAATTTAAGCACTGACAATGAGAACTTCTAACAGATTACAAAAACCCAGAAACAATGCACAAATCAAATCTACACAAAGCATACCTGCTTGTTGTGACCTCAGTCTGAAAAGATTCATTCATTCACATCTTAGAACTTTCTACATGGAGTTCTTTAAATGAAACTTGGTTCAGAGCAAGCATCTCTATCTATGAGGTATTTTTCCTGTACAAGAATATACCCACTCCTAAATTATTACAGAACTGCTGGCTATTCAACAAAACGGTTGTTTTAGTTGAATTAGTCAAAACCAATCGCCTTAAGTTAAATGGGACACTAATCCAGTGTCCATCACATTCAGTCTGGCCACCTTTGTAAACTGTAGTTTTAAATAGGTAGACCTGTCAAGGATAAACACTGGAACTCCCAACTTGATCTTAATCCCTTCAACCTGCTGAAATTAGGCAGTGTACATGGTTGGCATGCACAACTTCAGTCTTTGCTCTTGTGCTAGTTGAAAAACTCCGGCCTACACCCTTCGCGGAGCAGCGTAAGTTACCCACAATCAACAAGTCCTGTCTCTGGCTGATCCATCTCAGGGATTGCTTAAATTGCCCAATTGGTGTCTTTCATGTTTGAACAATATTCTGAAACTTCCTCGGATTGGAATTTGCACTCTAGTTGACGCAATTTGAAAAAGAACTGTTGCTGCTTTCAAGGAAATCCATTCAAATATGAATTCTTTGATCCCAATCTCTTCATTTGCTCCTCTTGACCAATTGCTGTTACAATTCCCCAATGACAGATCTTGTCCGTTTCAACTGTAGCTTACCACCCAGTAGTTTACCCTTGTCATAGACAAGATAGCATTCTTTTGTTTTGTGTTGGGGCTTGAGACAGTTACTCTGTAAACATGATTTTGCAAGAATCTTGCAGCTGCCAATGATCTTTGACTTGTTCAAAGCTGACATGAGGTGTGCTTGCTACTTGGCATACCTCAAAGGATGGCCTGGTGGGTATCGTAGACGTACCTCCGTAGTCCTTCCCAGGTTGACAATTTCTCTATTATCTTGTGATTTTGCTGTCAGCTTCTTCATGTTCTCCATTTTTCTAAGTAGCTCTTGGACCTGATTGTCTTCTGCTTCTCCCTTTGTCTTTGTCTCCTCTTTTTTGAATGATCTTTGTTCATCCCAATCACCTTCATTGTCCATGATTCCCTCACCTTTCTTGTCCTTTGTTTTCACCTTCTCTTCCTCATAGAATCTCATTCCATCATCCAAATCTTTTCCTTTGATCTTCTCATTCTTCTCTTCAATGGCTCCTGATGTTTCATCCTCCTCTTTACTCTTCTTGTCTTTCTCTTTCTTCTTCACTGTTGCATCCTCATTTACACTTTCATCATCCACATTCTTTTTCTTCTCTTCACCATTTCCTACACTCTCCTCCTCCTCCTTGCTCTTCTTGTCTTTGTCTTTCTTCTTCACAGTCTCCTCCTCATCCATAGTTTCATCATCCACATTCTTGGACCCCTTCTTCTCTTTCTTTTTTTTCTTCTCTTCACCATCATCTCCTATACTGTCATCATCCCCCTCTTTGCTCTTCTTCTTGTCTTTGTCTTTCTTTTTCACCTTGGTCTCATCCTCCTTTACAGTTTCATCATCCTCATCCTTTCCCTTCTTCTCTTTCTTCTTTTTCTTCTCATCACTGTCACCATCTTCACCTTTTTTCTTCTTGTCCTTATCCTTTTCTTTAACTTCAAGTGCCACAAGCTTCTCTTGAATGATACCTGAAAACACAGCCATTCGTGTTTCCCAGAATCTTGTGGTAGTGAAGGTGCTATGGAATTCACCAGTTATGGTCCATCTGAGCTCCTTGCCATCCATGGATGTGGGGAGACGCCACATAAGAGTATCAGCATGGCTTACACTCGTGAAATTGATGCCACCCTCACTGGTAAAAGGTAGTTCTGCAAGTGGATGTACTGGCACACGCCGCCCAAATTTCCGCAATCTTGATACCTCTGCCATTCGCATAGGATTCAAACGGTTGAATTCCAAGCCTTTTATAAACTGCAAGCTCCAAACATAACTGCCTCCTCGATCATCATTCACTGGCAGCTGTTCAAATCTCCAAGGATCACTCTTCATGGTGCTAGACATGGTTTTCCCTGCTGATGCCCCAATCCCGAGTGTCAACCCTTTGCTAAAGGCCGTGATATTTGTGGCTGCTTGAATTCGCTCACCGGCTCCAACTTTGAACCCTATGTTAGATGACGAATTTGTCATGGTACATGCGGCTCCTTCTGTTGTTTGCGGAGTCACAGAAAGGGAGAAAAAACAAGGGAAATGCCCAAGTTGTTGTTCATCCCAAATGGAGTTCGCAATCTTGAACCTTACATGATTGATCCCCACAGTCACTTCCACACAATTGGGTAGCTTCACAACAGCTGCAACGAGCTGGATATTGACGTCAGCTCGTTGCGAAAACAAGAAAGCCAGCTGCTTTCTACGCTTGGATGCATCCTCTTCCACATACGAATGCTCCAGTGGCATCAACAAAAGCGGCACTTCCACCTTCACTTCCCACAGCCCATTCTCTGCTTTTGCAACACAGTGTGTCCCTTTGGCATTTGGATGTGGTCGGCTTGCTGCAGGGGCAGGGGAATGGCTACTACCACACTGGATATGGCTCCAGAGCAAATGCAGAATGGAATCATGGAATTGGATGACACAGAGCTCTTCCACCAGGGCATACATCAAGTTGTCTATTCGCATCTTGGCTGCTATGATCTTGCGACCTTCAATACTGGAATCATAGAAATTTGTCTCCGCCTGGTATATAGCATCTTTCTCTAGCTCCTTCATCAGCACTTGAAAGGGTTCCGGTTGGTTATTACTGGCTGCCACTAGTGCTGCACGCCATAGGAAATTGGAGCTGTATGTTGCTCTTATCGCAGCAAGCACAGGCTCTTCATGTACTGCACCCTGCTTGCTGCTGGGACCTTTTAGTCCAAGCTCCCATTGGTGGGTAATTGGATGGAAGGTGGGCAAAGCTTTGGGTAGGAGAGAAGGAACTGAACTGAGCTTCCTCATCCACTCTGAATTCTCCATTTTGCTGTTCAGCGGCTCATTCACAAAGGGATAGTGATCAGATCTGTACTTGGTTGCTATAGCATAGCCGAGCAGATCAAGGCTTGCAGATCCAACAGGTTTCAGAAGCTCCAGGACAGCTGAAGTTTGTCCTTTTTCAACCGCTTTCATGAAAGCATAGGCCGTGAACCTGCCGGTTAGAAAACTGCTGCCATGTTCAGCCGCTTGAATCTTGCGAAGCTTTCGTAAGCAACAGATATGGCCACCTGCAGATGCCTCCACTACGGCGTAGCCCACCGCTTGCGGATCCACACAATCATCATCCTTGCACAGTTGGATTCCATTATCATCCGGCTCGAGTGTGTCTACCCAAATCAATCCCAACTCAGGAAATTGACACTCCTCTTTTGCAATCTCCAAAACTTGACCAACATCAACTTCTTGAACACCTTCCTTGTTGGCAGCTAGTAATTCTGCCTTTGCCAAACTACTCTGCAAAGCCCCAGCTTGGAGCCAATTCTCCATGCTCAACCTTGAGCATGAGCTAATATAGACTCTCTCAGGAACGTCACTCTAAGACTCTTTACAACAAGTCTATACAAAAAGATTAAATTGAACCCAAGTCTAGGAATGAAAATCCAAAACCTGCAAGAAATCAGGAGCTTCACTAGACTCTTCTAACAAATCCTACAAACAAAATTCAAAGGAAACGCAAGTCTAGGAATGAAAATCCAAAACCTGCAAGAAATCAAGGTTCACTAGACTCTCACAACAAGTCTTCCAACAAAATTGAAATGAAACCCAAGTCTAGAAATGAAATCAAAACCTGCAAGAAATCAAAACCGTGAACAAAAAAAAAGCAGTCTTAACTTCTAAACTCTCTTATGCACAGCAGGCAGCACAAAAGATTCAACAACAACTCCGGATCGAATTCAGACAAGCCTTGTGCAAATCAAAAGTCTTGTGCAGGATTCCTTAAGATTGCACCTAATTTTGAAACAAACAAAATTCTTGCAAAAACAAAATGTTATTGTGAAGTGCTCTGCAAGGCAAGGAAATGTTGGCTCAAATTGAATGAAGGAAAATCATGGCAAACTTAAGTTAGTGAATTTAGCTCTGCTCTCATGGGAAGCTCCAGAAGGTTCTAGTAGTGTGCAGAAGGCGAGTCTGCCAGATGTGGGTATCAATTCACGCGGTGCAACAACAACACATTAATTGCTTTATTACATATGGAGACTTTGGGGTTTTTTAAAAATAAAATTGAAGAAAACAAAGGAGTTTGGGATAACTTTTTTTTACATATGAAACTTTGGGTTTTTTTTTTTAATTTTTAATTTAAAAAAAAAAAAGGTGTTTGGAATAACTTTTTTTACATATGAAACTTTGGGTTTTTTTTAAAATTCTAAAATTGAAGAAAACAAAGGAGTTTGGAATAACTTTTTTTACATATGAAACTTTGGGTTTTTTAAAAATTTAAAATTGAAGAAACCAAAGGAGTTTGGGATAACTTTTTTTTCACATATGAAAATTTGGGTTTAAAAAAAATTAAAATTGAAGAAAAAAAAGGAGTTTGGAATAAAAAATTTTATATAAGAAACTTTGGGGTTTTTCTAATTAAAACAATTTGAAGAAAAGGAAGGAGATTCAGCGGAAAGTGGTGCGTGTGTCAGGGCGCAGAGGGGATTTTTTTTTTAGCCCAAAATCTCGCTATGGTGGCCACGTGGTTTTGTTTTGAACACGGTGGAAAAAAAAGGTTTTTCAGATTTTGTATTATTAGTCACACAGTAGATTTCAGGCAAGAAGAAGAAGACAATAGCCAGATTTTCCTACTAAGTTTCAGTGAGGTAAGCAAATAAAATAATGTAGAAGGATGCTTCATTTTTTGGTTTTAGCCATTTTTGGCAATAAATAACTAAAATAGCCACTATGAGACCTAGGTACTTGTCGTCAATTGTAGCAGTACAAGAACCTATTGTCTAAATATGACAAGTTCAACCTTTGTTTTTTTCCTCTGGAAATTATGGCAACTGAAGAAGGCATTTTCTTCCAAAAACTCATTTGGCCAAGTCATATCACCTATAGTTTTTTTTTTTTTGGTGTGGGGATGGGGACGGTGGTGGTGGTGGCGGCGGCGAGGAAAACCATAGGTAATGTTTTCTAAGTTATGAAAATTCGAAGAACCGGAGCAGGAGGTGGTTTCTAAGGAATGGCACTTACTCTTGTACGAGGGTGTGGTTCCAAGGAAAGTGCAACTATACATCCTGTGCATGTGCATTGAAACAGACCGTCATTCATTCTTCGGAATGTTTGGTGATGATATTTTTTCATCCACAAAAGGTGCACAAGGCCCAGGCATATCTCAACGGAGGTCAAATTCCGCTTTAGAATGTGCACTCCAAATACACTTAGCAAAATTTTGACACGACTTTTAGTGTTTATTGCAATGTGTATTGCCCACCCAACCAACTTCTCAAACCACACACGAAATTCTCTTAACATGTATGATATATAAAATTTGTGACGCATCCAAGTCACAAGGTAAATATGACAAAGGCTTCTTCTTCGCCTTCTTCTCTTGCTTCAATATGTGGATAAATGGATGATATCAAGATGATCTTCCATTTTTGGATGACCGGGTACATGGACAAATTTTATATGTAAAATGTCCAATTTGTTAAAAAGCCAAACATATATAAGGATTTGAACTACTTGTGGTTTAACCTCTCATGTATGTATGTGGGTGTCCACTTATTATTAGCCCCCCAAAATCAGCAAATTAGGGTTAGGGATTTTGTACTTTGTACTCTATGTTTGCAGTTTGTAATGCACATGTCTCCTTCACTTTTGTAACAGCTTGTAACTTGCTACTAGCTAGCTACTAAATTTTTTTAGGACAAAAAATCAAATTTTTTTCAAGAAAGCATGGTTGCAACAGAACCCATTCAATTAGAAGAAGCTAGGAAGTGATTCTAGAGGTTTGTATTTTTATTTTATTTTCTTTTATTTTTTGTGTTTGAATCACTCTGTTTGGTGTCATTTATTGCACCATTGCTTTTATTTACATTGATATGAAAAGTTGTATGTTCAAATTGCAAAGGTGGTGGAGGATTCTGTGTGTTGTACATTTGAGTTTTGGGTTTGGATTTTTTTTCCCTTTGCAAGGGAGGTTGAATTTGATTTGTGTGTGATGCTTTATTTCTGTCATTGTGTAATTACAGATAATGTTGGACAACATTCAGATGTGCCATAGACCATTGAATTTTTTCCTTTACACAAGCAATTCCACAAGGTTCATCCATCTACACCAAAAATTGTGGTTGACTCAAAGTCTCAATAGCTTTCTCCCCGATGATGTTACAAGTTACAACGTTGCAACATTTCAGTGGCATCCACCGTCATTTGGCAGCATAATCGTGTGAGCTTATCAATCTAGTTAACCAATTCTCGGGCTAATCCTTTTTCACTTCATTAGTTAAGGATCCCTTAACTTATTATTGGGCTCGAGGATTTGTAAGGGGATCCCTTTTAATGTCACCTACTTGCTTCCAAAACTCAGCTTCATCAATTAACTTAGCTTTGCTTTGGCAGGGTTTCATCACTTAGTTTTGATTGAAAAACTACTTCAAATGTTCTAGGGTGCAAGGACAAAAACCAAT
>Ga0209208_10010676_pt1 | contig 11879 bp, 4 predicted proteins | sample S1TSphfallax_3_FD_187694 | JGI IMG/M metagenome (GOLD analysis project Ga0209208, IMG submission 187694) | Host-associated microbial communities from peat moss isolated from Minnesota, USA - S1T2_Fd - Sphagnum fallax MG (SPAdes) (version 2) | ecosystem: Host-associated > Plants > Peat moss >...
TTGTTTCTTCTTCTTCTTCTTCTCCTCCTGTCACCATCAAGTCCTGACGCGGTTTGAAAAAACACCTGTCGACATCACATTGTTATTGGATCTGCGTGCATTGCATGTATGTACGTAGGTATGTAATTTCTGGAACTGTGCATTTTGTGCACTGTTGTTGCTGTGAGAGTAAATAAGAGCGGCTTCGCAGGTTTGTGTTCGGGATGTTTCTTTGGAAGCTTACAAGCCTTTTGAGCGACGCGGTTCAAAGATACGTTTCCTTCGAGATTTGAGTGTTGTCCTCGTGCGTCGTCGCCATCGTCGTCCTCTCGTGTGTTTCTCAAGGTTGTTTGATAGCAGTGTCCGCGCTGTTATCTCAGGTGGCTCAGGGATATAAGGAGCGTGATAACAACATTTGTTGCTGTTCACGGAGTTTTTGAAGCCAGAGTCTGTTTTTTTCTGGTGTGGTAGGAAGGCAGTAGCAAGACGGATTTGCGAGACTTTCGGTCCTTGGAGGCTCGCATTCTTTCGGGCGGCGAGATCATGAATACCGATGGCCGTACACGGACGTCTGTCTCACCAAGGCGGCCGCAGCAGCAGCTGAAGACGCAAAGAGACTGGCCTAAGCCTCTGCCGTCGGATGCCTTGCCACTGCCTGTCAGTTTAACAAACAGGATCTTCATGGTTCTCTTCTTCTCTGCTTCGTATTACTTGATGCGGCGATGGCGGGACAAGATTACGACCTCGACGCCTCTCCACATGCTCAACTTGGGAGAAATTGCAGCCCTGATAGCGCAGCTGGCTTCCTTCATCTACTTGATAGGGTTCTTTGGCATTGATTACGTGCAGACATACATCAGCAAAAGCGGTGATGATGCTGGCCCTTGGGATCTAGATGATGACGATCATGCGAGTAGAGGAAATATTCCTAGGAGCAGGAGCTGCAGCAACAGGAAAGCTCAGACCCCCACAATTCCAACGCCTCCTCCTCCAATGCAGCTGCTTAGTGGAAAGACTCTTGGTGAACACACTGACGAAGACATTGCATCGGCAATCAGAGAGGGAGCAGTTCCTTCTTATTCTCTGGAAACTGTATTAGTAGACTGTGGACGTGCAGCTTCTGTTAGACAGCGAGCTGTGGAATTGACAACTGGTAGATCTTTGGAAGGCCTCCCAATTACAGGCATTGATTATGCTTCAATCCTTGGACAATGCTGTGAGATGGTTGTTGGGTACGTTCAGATTCCAGTTGGAGTGGCTGGCCCCCTCCTGCTTGACGGATTTGAGTTCACAGTGCCAATGGCTACCACAGAAGGGTGTCTTGTGGCAAGCACCAATCGAGGGTGCAAGGCAATCTATCAGTCTGGTGGAGCCACCAGCACGCTTCTCAAGGACAGCATGACAAGAGCGCCCGTTGTGCGATTTGCAACAGCTAAACGCGCAGCTGAACTTAAGTTCTACCTTGAAGATGCAAACAACTTTGAGAATCTCTCAGTCATCTTCAACAGGTAGGGGGATTAGGAGCCATATCTCTTGGGAGAATATGTGCACCTGCTTCGTCATCTAACCATATATATCCCCACCTATCAGACCAGGCAGTATGTACCTCAGGAAGGCCCAGCCTATCCCTTTGGGATGAGGCTCTCTGCATCATGTCAGCTTCAGATCCGGTAGCATATTTCTCCTTCAGATTGTCAGTGAATTGCTATCCATCAGGTACTAAGCATGGTTGTCATACTTTGTAGTAAAGAACTCATACACTTCACCTGATGGTGTTTTGCTTGGAGGCCCTGCTTTAGTTTCTTATATTGATGTCTTCCAAATGGCTTGAACAGCAGTATTCCTGGTGTGCAGGACCAGTCGATTTGCTCGCTTGCAAGACATGTTCTGTGCCTTGGCTGGACGCAATGCATATTTACGGTTCACCAGCTCAACTGGTGATGCAATGGGAATGAACATGGTTTCAAAAGGTGTTCAGAATGTTCTGAGCTACCTCAAGCATGTTTTCCCTGATATGGAGTCCATCAGTATCTCTGGTAAGTGGTCAAAATAACTCTTGCAAAAATGTGGGCACATGGGCTCCATGGAACTTCATTCTAGAGAAGATGATTATTTTGGATTCCAATTCCAATTGTGTTCTTTCAACTATCCATGTCCTGCAAAACCCCTCTTGCATCTGGTTCATTTTCCTGAATGAAATGCTTGCATGCTGTGCAGGCAACTTCTGTGCTGACAAAAAAGCAACAGCGGTGAATTGGGTGGAAGGTCGGGGCAAGTCTGTTGTATGTGAGGCAGTTCTGAAGGGGGAGATCATTTCCAAGGTTTTGAAGACTTCAGTGTCTGCATTGGCAGAGCTCAATATGGTCAAGAATCTTGCTGGCTCTGCACTGGCTGGTTCCCTTGGAGGTTTCAATGCACACGCTTCCAACATTGTCTCTGCTATCTTTATTGCAACTGGCCAAGACCCTGCTCAAAATGTTGAAAGCTCGCACTGTATTACAATGATGGAACCTGTAAATGGGGGACAGGATCTGCATGTCTCTGTAACCATGCCATCTATTGAGGTGAGCATGTGATGACAATTAGCATTGATATGCCTTGCAGAGGGTGTTTATTATGTGCCACTTATCTCTCTCTTTTTGCAAAACATTCTGTTTGTACGCAGTCGGCACATTACCTGATACAACCCCTTCGTTCCTGAGTTTGTTTGGTAATCTCTGATCAGAATAAGCATGTTCTCCACTTGCAGGTGGGGACAGTTGGTGGAGGCACACAGTTAGCATCACAAGCAGCATGCCTGAATCTACTCGGGGTGAAGGGTGCAAATTTAGAGTCACCGGGCAGAAACTCACAGACACTGGCAAGGATAGTGGCAGGTTCTGTACTAGCTGGTGAGATTTCTCTTATGTCAGCACTGGCAGCAGGCCAGCTGGTAAAGAGCCACATGAAATATAACCGATCCAGCCAAAATGTTGCTGCTTCTGTGGAAAATGGAAGTTCCTGCCAAGAACAAGGTAACCAGATAGGCTCTTCAACTGAACATAATTTGAAGAGCAGTGAATAGAGCAAGAGCATGTCCATGGTACAGAGATTTCACAGAGAAAGAGACTTGGTTACGTTTTGGTTAGTTAGTCTGTGACCCATCATCAATTCCAAGGTTATGATGGCATCCATTCTTTGTCGTGTTTGTTCTGGTTTTAACTGGAACTGGCACAACATTTGTTTGGCAAAAACCTTTAGACAATTTTTTTGTTGAGTTTCTCTCTGCCATTACAGTGGTTAATGACATTTGTTGACGGCAAAGGAAGTACAATATGGACCAATTTTTGGGAATTGTTTGCCTGTTTCCTATATTGCTATACATACATGCTTGTTATTAATCTGTACAACAGTTTCTGGTGGTGTGTGGCACAAAATGCTTGTGAATTGTGGGGACTCATTTTTTCTTCATAGCACTTTCTGGGAAGGAAAGGACCATCACCCCAAAAAAAATGTCCCATTTTCATTTTGACTTGTAGATTGCTGGTGTATTAAGATATATATAGAAAGCTGCTTGTGAAGTGTTTTGCTTCAGAGTCCGAGCTGCATTTAATTGGTGGCATTTGTTTAGTGTTTGCTCCTCCACCTGGGGAAGTTCTGAAGAGTGTCAGGTCCTACTGTTTTCCTGCCTGAACACCTGTGCCCTGCAGCACTACTACTTAGTCACCTTCAGTACTCCTGCCAGAAGCAGCCAGGGGCAACAAAACAAAATGGCAACCACACACACACACACACACACACATATGTATAGAGATTTCATCAATTGGAGGCTTTTTTGGTTCACTGCCATAGGGAACAGGCATTAGGAACACAGTGAACCAAAGGAGGCTCTTTTTGGGAACGGATCGGATAGGAAATGGTAGGATGAGAGGACCTTCATCCACTACAAATAGGATGTAACAACAACTCCTCTCCCAATGTGGTTTTTGTTAATTGGCTGGCCCCAAAGGCGCCAGAATGAACTCTTGATTGTTAGATGACAAGTTCACAGTTATTAGGAGGCTAAGCACTTCAGAAACAACTTGTGTACTTTTGTACTTGGCTTGCTGCCAGATTTTTTTTCTGAGAGAGAGAGGTGGTCCACATTCATCATACACACACACACACAGAGACAGAGACTGGGACAATGTAATGCATGCAGCAGAAAGTATGATGAAAAGACAGAGACATCTGCCAAAAGAGCTTGTTGAAAAAACCTCCCTCATTAGGTACTTCCAGAAGTGGGTTTCACCATTAATAATGAAGGACCCATTGACAACTACTACTTCAATCTATCAAATCTTTTTCACTGTTGTTGTGAAGGTGTCAAACAATTCCACTTGGACTGAGTGAGAAGCAGGGAGGAGGAAGCAGGTCCTCTCATCTTTGTACTTCCCCTTTGGGGCCCTTTCGGGGAAGGGAAGGGAAGGAAAGGGAAGGCTTGGAACTTTTGAACACTATTGCCTTACAAATTTAAGTTTGTGGGTCGGGAGTGGTGGGGGCTGTCAGTGCGAGAGCCCTGACTCCTGTGAGCTTTGTGCACATGTCTGTTCTTCATGATGAATAGAGCATGCATGCATGCATGCATGCATACACCCCCCCCCCCCCCCTTACAAAAGTTTATGGGGTTTCAATGCGCAATCCTGTGTGGTTGGTTCTATGCATGCCTGCCTGCTCTACATGATGCAGCTGAGACATGTACATCTCTACTTACAAACAAAAGAAATGTTGATTTTTGCATGTCATGCTCCTTGCTAGCCAAATTTTGAACCCATGACCACAGATGATGGGGAGCAAAGTAGCAGCCAAGTTCAAACTGGTTGCAATCAAGAGTATCTTAGTTTGAATTCGGCTACCATTTATTTTTCCATCAACATTAGACCAACCTAGAACTTGCGATAGAACCATGTGAATGTAGTAGACGAACCTAGAACTTGCAATAGAACCATGTGAGCATCATACTGACACCCTCAAAGTTTGTTTAATGGAAGACCTGAAATCAGCCAAGGGTCCTAAATTCAGGCAAATACAAAAGTACCATTTCTGAGCATTTCTTTCATTTTGCCTTGTCTCTCTCTACCTTTTAGCCTGATTTCATATCTTTCCACAAAATTGTTGGTGATGCTCAGACAGACACATTTGATCATCATCGGGGCCCATGGTCATGACCGTGTTGGGCTATGTTGTTTCCTAGTGTTCATTACATGTTCAAATGATGCATAACCCCATAGAGAGGCCCAAATGTATCTGAGCAGCCAAAAAGGTCTGGGGCTTTCACCATAACACATCTTAATTGGGCAACTGGGCAAGCAAGGAAAAATTAGATCTGGCAGCAAGCAGCAAGTACCTTTGTTGTATGTGCATTTGAGATGGGACCCTTGGCTGATTTGTCATCCTGCCTTCCACTCCCTCTCCTTCTCCAGACTGGTGGTGCCTTCATTATTTAATTCTAGTTTGGCAAGCTTTCAACAATCCTCCTTACAGATCCAACCTCGGGACCCAACAAAAAGTTAGCACTCACTCAAAAGGAAATCAAAATCCACCAGCTTTCTACTGTTGATGTCAACCCTGAATCTGAAACCCCAAAACGAGGTACTTGCTTACAAGTCCACCTATGGACCCCAAAAAAAATGGGCACTTCACCCAAAGCAAAAAGAAAAAGAACCATGGAGAACCAACCAACCAACCCAACTGAACTGTTCACCCAAAGGACATTCTAGGGTTTAGAGTTCAGGTTTCACCCAAAGGACATTCAAAACCATAGAGTTCCACAAAAGTAAACCATCTCTATGGAGAAAATTTGTAGTGTATGTGGAGGGCACCCTTACATCCATTAATTTCCCTCCTAGAAATCGGAAGGGATATTATGCCTACTTATAGATGTAAGAATCCCTCTCCCACTATCGAGGAGTTGGCATAATAACCCTCCCATTCATATGCCTCATGATCTATGTAGATTTGGTTCATGATAAATTTTGCCTCATGCTTTATGATAAGTAAAGCCCATGAGTGGGGAATATTCTCAAAATGCGGGGCCAAACTCAGCTATTGCCTCATCCTAGGTCCTCTTATTTTGAGGATGTCCTTCACCCTAGGGCTTTACCCTTTACTAAACATTCCACAAACCTCAATTGTTTCCACATAGCATCTTTGGGGGAAAAGAAAATGAAAAGCTCCTATGAAGGATGTTGTATTTCATCCTAGGAATGAATGAGAAAAAAATGGAAGGTGAATATATAGGGGAATGCCTACTACTCCTTGGTACCTTCCCTAGTTTGAGGGTCATAGTCAAGGGACCAAGAGTGTAGGCCCCAAAATTAGGGAGGCCCTTGGGAGTAAGGCATTCCCAAGCATAAAACAACAAAGGTTTTTCAATTCAAATGGCAGAAAGATTTGCATGTGATTGGTGAAAGGCACTTTCAATTGACCAACAAAATCTTTTGTGTGGAGAGGTGCATTCAAATACAAAGTGAACAAACCTTTGGAGTGCTTTATCTAAAGGGTAAGGCATCCCATGCATTAGGGCTTCACAAGTTTGAGCCCCATGAACAATAAATAGCCATGATTGCCCTTGTTCACTAGGCTCAAAATTGTGAATAGCTTGAGGAAGAACCTATGAAGCTATATTCATGGATCCCTTACATTTCATACAACATTTTGAGGTTTTTTTAAAAAAAAGAAGGATGTTAATAGAGCATAATAACTAGAGTCGCAAGTTCCCCAATTTGGAATGTTAAACCCAAGAGGTTTAGGTTCTTGTGACTTAGACCTGAATCAAGATCCTTTCGCTAGAATTAGCACAAGAATTGGACCATGGAACCAGGATTATGCTAAAATTGGAACCAAAACCAAAAACTTGAAAATAAATCTTGAACATAAGTTCATGTTCTTTTGGTAAATAAATCTGACTTTTTTTTAAAAAGTTGGCAAGTAGACTAAACTCCATAGATAATTGATTGGTTTTAATTAATTTTTGAACTCTATATTTACATAATCCCTTGTTTTAAATTTTCTTTTGGTAAAACTTCATACCTATACAATATTCAATCTTGAGGAGTTTGTAATGTGTACATAGAACTAGACTTGGTTTTTGAAGTGGGCTTGGAGGTTCTTGAATATTAAAAAATGTGCCAAAACTAGAATAAAAAAGTTTATAAATTTAAAATTTTGGGTTCAAACTTGTGCTTGGAGAATCTAGAAAAAAAACATAGTGTCAAAATTGAGACCAAAGGTTCTCTAAAGCAAGAAGAGCCAACTAACATTAGTAATAACCTCAAAAAAAAACATTTTATTTCGTGAAATGCCCTTGCACAAGGAAGGGCATCTCTTAAATAGGCAAGAAATTATTTTTAAGAAATTCAATGTGCAAGTAGGAGGTCAATATTGTGTCAAATAATTGTGCAAGGGCATCTCTTAAATAGGCAAGAAATTATTTTTAAAAAATTCAATGTGCAAATAGGAGGTCAATATTGTGTCAAATAATACCTTAATAACAAGGTATTACACCTTAGACCTCAAGCTCCACCCTTCATTTCTAGGCTATAATGCCCTTTTGCCAAGGTTAATCCTTACCCATAACCCATTTGCTAGCATACGAGTGTATTACAATCCATAAATGCATATTGATAGAGCTCCATGCATATTAAGGGGATTATATCACACAATCAAAATATGAAATGAAAAAAAGTCAAGATTATTGGTGGAGCGATCAAATTTCATTGCCCCCAAATATCACATCCATGTCCATCAATAGTAATAAGATTTTTGACACCTCCACATATCTAGGTAGGTAAAACACTTGTGATTTATAGGGTAGCTATTTGCCAAATTCTAGCTTTGTGAAAATGCTTAAATTTTGTTGAACATTTGTTTGAGCTTACTTTTCTATTTTAAACATTTTCCCCAAAAAAACTTTCTACCCCACAAATGAAATAAAGTTTCACATCTAGTTCTCTTTGATACATTGAAATCCTTGTTTACAAATTGATTGTGTCTAGCAACACTTTACTTGCTTAAAATATAGGAAGTTGAAATTTTTCACAATTTATTTGGCAATATTATCACTTTGATCTAAATGTAAAAGCTTGCAAACTAATTCAACTTTTCCATAATAGATGCCCCTTAAGAAAAATCTAAAAATTGGTTGATTTATTCTAACTATTGGAAAATTTTGAATGGCCTTATCAAACCTAGTTGCTAAATTGTATTCAATTCTATTGAAGCACTCTAATGAAGCTTCAGTCACATTTTGTGGACCAAAGTTCACCTTTAGTCATGCTTTCCCTCAAGTTGACCATTTGTAACCTTTGTACAATTGGGGTGGACATTGAAATCAATTGTTGTTCTTTTGGCAGAAGAATTCAAAAATTTAATCTAATTTTAATTTTTTGATCTAGACAAAATATGAAAAACAAATTCAAATTGATCATACTTTAACTAAAAGAAAAAAGTTGCCAATTTGTGTAAAAACTTTGAATAAGTAGCAAAACTTCCTATGCACCCACCCCACAATTTTCTTCTCTTCCCTACTTATGTTCTTTCTTCCTAAATCACACTCACTAAAGGATTTAACTAAAATTAATCAAAAACAAAATTCACCATTCAACTAACAACTCACTATTGCCATCTCGAGCAACCTAATTCGTGCTTGAATACAAACTCCTACAACCTTCCTCCCCTATTCTTTACTTTCATTTTGTGAAAACTCAAATTTCACAAGCCAAACTCGTTCTTTAGTTCAAAACAAAAAGCTCTAGTCCAAAAACAAGATCTCCCTCTCTCCCTAGTTTCCTATTCTCCCTAGTCTCCTATTCTCCCTATTGTCTTGTCCCATGTTTGTTTTCCTTATTTCCCCTCATCTCATCACCTTTACTTCTTTTACTTACCCCTTTTTCTTTTTCCTCGTCCTCTTTGGATGCCAGCCACCTTCACCCATCTTCCTCAACAATAGCAACTTTCTTTTCCAACCCCCCTTGTGTCCCAAAGCTCCATTTCTCACACCTTTATGATTATGTTGTTTTTGCCAACTCCTCTTTTTCCTTCAAGTTCCCAAGAGGGAAAAGAGAGAGAAAAGAAAAGTCCATTGTTCATTCATAGCTTCATGGTGAAGCTACACAAATCCTAAAGTAATAGGTGTTGGAAATCCAAGTTAAGTAGCTAAAATTTACAATATACACCCAAACTTATCATTAAAAGTCTCCTCCTACTCAAAACCAAAATTAACCCAACTAGGTTACTTAGATTCCAAAACTAAAAGGATTGCTCTATAATATAAAACCCATAAAGCCTAAATAGCTAGCTTGGATAGATAGCTAAGAAAAAATACCTAATACATGCCTCTTCATGTATGTATGATACATGTGCTTAACAATGATAATTTTATTTTTCTCACTTTCCACAAAGAATGATTATGCTATGAATTTTAAAAAGTGACAACAAAGCAAGAGGGAGAAGGGATAAATCTCATCAACAAAATTACATCAAGTAATTTTTTGTTGGTTTTAAGGTGTTATGGGTTGTAATTGGAATCAAAGTTACTCCTAACCACTTATAGTCACCATTAGGGTCCCAATTACAACTCATAACCTCGTTCCAAATAACAAATTATTTCATGCATTTACTTGTTGGTGTTAAGTCATGAACCTTCAACTTGTTTATGGTCAATTTTCATGTGTTCCACCCATTCACTTCATCCAACACCAATAACTAAGGAATAAGTGAAAAGATATTCAAAAAAGATTTGTACATCATTCTAATTTTTTCCAACACATTGACATGTATTGTCAATTATTATTTGGCCTTTAGACCTTTTGAACACTTGACAATGCAAGAGTTTGTCATTGGTAGTAGCCCATTATTTAATTGACACGTGCCAATAAGGAAGAAAAAAATAGTGATGAACTATGAAATTTAGTGGGTGGTTGGGAGGAGCAACTAGAACACCAAAAAATCTCTAAAAAAGTAATTGGTGAATAGATGATAGTAGTGACACAAAAATGCCGCATAGTTCATTATTTATTGAATAATAATTGAATATTGAGCCACATTAAAACTAACACATGGCAGTTTGATTGATAAAATTGTATCCAAGTTTACTCTTCCAAAAGACAATTTCAAATAGTATTGCAAAAACATCATTTATGATCTATAACCTTTCAAGTGATTTTTGTTAAAAACACTTCCAAATGCTTTTATCTTTCAAAGTTTTCCTTATTACCTATTACTTTTCTTTCTTTCCAAACTTCTTTTTTATGCTCCCCTTTATCTCTCAAAGCTTGAGGTTTACAATCAAGATTACAAGATGTTCACATAGTTTTAATAATTAAAGATGTAAATAAGTTCATCAACAAAACTATAAGCTTGATATTCTCCCAAAAAGTTGATATATTTAATTATAGAATGTTTGGTTTGTTTATTGGTTGCTTATTGTAAAATTAAAAAGTTATTAAACAATTAAGGTTATGGGCTCACATCAATGGTAACCAGATTCATTTGAGATTGGGTTTTCATAAGGACTTAAGGACTATTCCCCATTAATGTGTAGAAATAAAGTTTAAACATGACAACTTTAATGAGAAATACAAATAAAAATAAAAATTCATATGATGGTCATGATTTTTCACATGTCTACATTGTTGTGCGTCAAATGCCTTTGTTCAAAACCATAAATGAAAAAATGTTTAAATAAGCTTCTATGGACAAGCCTATGTTTATTTTGAATGATTATTTCTTACATATGTGACCTACGCTTGGGGTTGAAAAATTTGAACCTTATGAACACAATTAATCAACCATTGTAAAGGAGATTTGATAAGCAACTTTGTTGGATAAATTCATCGTAGTCATTTTCCTTGTAGATCTTTAATGAATCTTGTGGGGCCTTCAAAATTTTCATATGGTTTATAATTTAATCAAATGCATCCTATGAACATTATTAAACATAGATGTAAGCATTACTTATCCATTAACATAATTGAACTCAATTACATTAATTACATGGTACACTCCTTTTGATTCCTTAAAAAAAAATTGCAATTAAAACAACTTATATAGTTATTGCAATGGACTCAAAAGGACATTTACATAATTCCAAGTTACTTTTAGATATTTTTATTTATTTAACATGACATCATTCTAATTATAAACATATAACAATTCACTTTAAGTATAATGAGATAAATGCTTAAAAAACCCAAAGTTGGGCTATGTAATCCTTTTTTGTTAAACAATTATTTTGGGAACCCGAACCTTGAATAAATTCAATTTTCTACCTCAACTTAATGAAAATTGAAAACACTTTGAGGTGGATAATTTTTTTTTAAATATTGAACATTTAAGCATAAAGTGTTTTCATCAAGTTGGAAATTTTATATTAACATTTTATTTGAAAGAAAATAGGTCATGGATGTAGTTGAAAGCGTAGAACTATCTATGTCAACAATAGTTAATGAGAAAAAAAAGGAAAACATGGCAAAATTTTACTTATGTAATGCAATTGATTTGAAATTATTAAATCCTTTGCGTATTAACAAGACTATGGTAGAAATGTGGAGTGAACTAATCAACACATTTGAGTTGAAGGATCTAAAATTATTCGTCATTTATGATAAATAAATAAATAAATAATGCAAGATGAGTGAGGGAGATTCAATTTAAGTAGCTTTGTTGGAGAAGTTAAATTTCATCATTAGCTATCATGTGTTCTTGGTGACATTGCCTTTGATGAAAACACATTTATAATCAAAATCCCACCCAATTGTTATGATCATTTTGTTATGTAATGTCTTGGGATAGTCTAGCTCAAGGTGATTGTAAACTTGACTAACTCATTTTGTAACTTTTGAAGGAAGAAGACAAGCTTAAGATGCATTTAGATCCTAGAA
>Ga0209208_10010677_pt1 | contig 11879 bp, 7 predicted proteins | sample S1TSphfallax_3_FD_187694 | JGI IMG/M metagenome (GOLD analysis project Ga0209208, IMG submission 187694) | Host-associated microbial communities from peat moss isolated from Minnesota, USA - S1T2_Fd - Sphagnum fallax MG (SPAdes) (version 2) | ecosystem: Host-associated > Plants > Peat moss >...
ACACCTCGCATTGGGGTGTTCTTGGTGTCATTGGAAAGGTCTTGAAGCGTAGATATCGAAAATGCCCTCGCATTGGGAATTTGGACATCTGTCGCCCAAGTTACGGGCAAAAGAAGGGCCGGGAGTCAAACTGGCAGTTTGACTCCCGACCACTAAAAGTCGGGAATCGACCTCTTCCCGAAGTCCGAATTGGGAGTGCGATACGTCGTTGAAAAGATCTCGACGAGGACTACAAGTTTGGTTCAGACCTCATCGCGATCAAACTTCGTAGTCGGGAGTTATGAGCTCCCAAAGTCCCGGGACTCCACTCGGGACAATTTCGGGACAATTGCGGGACTCCATTTCGGGAGTCCTGGGAATTTGTGCCATTTGGATGAGGCCCCCACGGGGCGTCGCAGAGTATATACTATAGGGAGTATGGTGGTGGCATACTCCCGAGTTCGGGCCGTGGTGAGTCTTGTGGTCCGAAGTGCCCGTGGCTTGTCCCAACACCCAAGGGTGTCCCGGAATGTGAACTAACCACGTGGGTGGTTTGTTTTTGATGCAGATTCGTGCTTGATCTACTAAGTCCTCTTCCTAGTCTAATCCCTGGGCTCCTAACTCGACCCTCCCCTTTCTAGAGTTGGAAGCCGGGAGCGTGCTACCAAGTCTCAACTTTCCGCAACTTGACTTTGTGAAACCCTCAAGTGGGTTTCACCCCGTGACTTGGGAGCGCGTCATTTCCGCTCTAGATGAAGTTTCTCACGATTCCCCTGATCTGATTGCACATGGTCGGGTTCGGGTTCCAGGCCGTCGCCATGTACCACATGGAGGCCAGTAAAACCTGATTGGCCACAAGGATTCTCCCTGCCAGGGAGAGATGGCAGGTGCTCCAGTTGATTAGCTTGCTTTTGAGAGATGTGACCATTTTGCTGAAATTGGCATCAGGGGGGTGGAGAGGTGCAGAGTATATTATAAGGGGGAAGGTGGTGACTTCCCCCAAGTCTGCGTTGTGGTGAGTCTTGTGTGTCCGTGTTGCCCGTGGTTCGTTCTAGCACCAAAGGTGCTCCAACTATGCACTAACCACCTTATGTGGGTTGTGAGCTAGGGAGCGTGCCCCGACTCTTTCACCTCCGATGTCTTGTACTTGGACTCACTTTTAAGTCCTTCAAGGAGTTGGGAGTGCGTCAAATAGGAAGGGTCAAAGCTTATTTGGACACTAGAAACAATGGAACCCTCCCTTGGGATCAGGCTTGCTATGAATGTTTAAATGTTATAGTTGCAATTCAATGTTTTTTATTTTTTCCAAAATACAATTATTATGCCATGCAACAAATTTTTATTGTGCCACATGTCACAATCTCGAACCATCATTAATAATCATAATGGACAATTGAAATCAATATTTTGGAAAAAAAATAATTTTTATGTACAAATTTTTTCATAATGCCATCTGTTAGATTTTAATAAATGGATGACAATTAATGACATCAACAATATGACACATGGTTGTAATTATAATATAGCTGCATAATGTTAAAAATGAATTGTTTTAATGGCTTTTGATTGGAAGTATTCAATTTGTTCATTTTGAAACTTTTCTTGTCCTTTTTGACATTGCTTTGTAACTTCCAAAATGGTATGATGGCCATTCTTATCAATTGACATTTGAATTAACACCAACACCATTTTAGTGTTCTTTTGGTTGTTTCCATCATGCCATTTTTTTCCAAATTTTTTTTTCTTTGAACATGTGTTTTCAAATGCTTACTGGAAGGAGGCCAATGTTTGAGATTCTTACTAATGCATCAAAATTTTTGTTTGGTGAATTTTCTTCATGCATGACATCATTCAAAGAATCTTGAAATTCTCCTAAAGGTGTATTAGGTCTTCTTGGGTACCTAATGTTAAAAGAATGTGTATTGCAAGAGTGTGTACTAGAGTGTGCATTGTTTGTGTGTTTAAAATTGGTTTTGCAAGTGCTAGTGGTGTACACAACTCCAATTCATTCACATTTTACCTTCGTGAAACAAAAGAAGAATTTAGTAACACAAATGTTTTGTCAAACAATAGTTGAAGCAACACAATGTTGTTTGAAGCTATGAAACCAAACACATGCAGGGGGCACAACATAAAATGACCCCCCATGAATGCATTGATCATCTTGTAGATGACTTTGTTGTAGCATCAAAACAATTTTATTTATTTATTCTTTTGTTGGTGAGATTATAATATGATGTGTTATTTCATGTCAAGGATATGTAATTGAAAATATGCTTGAAATCTCCATAAATTGCTCTTTGCATGTTACACCATTTCATATACAATAGAGGTGAGTGCCCACTTACATTCACAACATTGCAATCCTGTGCCATTTGGAGGTTGTGGTCTAAAGTTAGTCCTTCAAATCAGCCAAGGACAATCTCATTATGTGCTCCTCTTTTTTGTTGTTGTAATTAACAAGATTTCTTAGTACTCCCATTTTGGTTAGTGGGGCTTCTTTGTGTGCTTTTCACATGTCATCTTGCAAGTGGAGTCCAATATCAATTCAACAACATTTTTCATTTGTTTTGTATCATGCCCCTTCTCATTCCCATATGTGATCCATGACCTCTTCTTGAATTTTCTGATCTAAGAATTCTCTCTATAAAAATTTCAAATATCTAAATCTCCATATATTTCCATGTTAATTCCATGTTCATAAGTTGAATTCATTTCTAAACTTGTGTTTATTTTGAAGTTTGATGAATATCATGTGTGAGTACTTCGGTTCTCCTTCTTTGCATTGTTGAATTCCATGATGAAGTCATTAGCACCTTCCTACGAAAACATTTTGAATACACAAAATTATGAAGCTTTGCAATGCTTGAATTGTGAAAGTGGTGTCATGCGAATTCATGAAACTTTGCAAAGGCAAAGTCTTGAAGTTTTGTAAAAAAGTTGTGAAGTGATTACAACAAGAACTTTGTTCGAATTGTGAAACTTTGTATAATGTTTTGTAAAAGTTGTGAAATTTTATAGTTGTCATGCCACATAATTTCATATGAAATGAAGTGCAACTAATGTTTTGCAATCATAACTTGACTCAAAGTTATTTTGTTGATTTTTGAGCATGGCAAATTAAAAATCCATTTTTCTAGTGCAATTCAAAATTTTCCACGAGAATTTCACATTTGTTATTATTTTACCCTTCTAAAAATATTGTTTCAAATTTGACTCAATGTTAGATGACACCTCAATTTTAGTGGTATCAATAACATGTGGATCTAACATTCATTTCCCATTGCTTTAGCTTTAGGTGTGAATGAACCTTTACACCTACTTGGTAGGTGTAAGTGGCCTATTGTAGGCATAAAGTGCCCTGTGTGCCTCATGATCTACATATGTTTACACTTGTGATAATGTTTGCCTTTTGCTTTTGGCCTAAGTAAGGCCCATGGATGGGGACATTCCGAAAATGCCCTGTGAGACTTGGACACCGCCTCATCTAAGCCCCTTATTTTGTGAATGCCATCAAATGGGTATTTACCCTACACATGAAATGACCATAAATAGATCAGAAAGGTAGTTGGTCAAGACCAATGGTCTTATTTTCATTTTTGTGATGTAGCTGAATTCATAAGACAGTTTAGCCAAATGTGCAATAAACATGATATGAAAGCAAATAAGTTTAAGCTTACCCTTCACATTTTTGGCTAAATGCAAGAACCCAATAGAGGAATCTGAAAAAAATTCAAAATAATATTTACTTTCGGGATTTGGCAACTAGAAAACCCAAAAACCACTTTTCTAGCCAACAGGCTAAATTTAGCCCTCCCCCAAAATAAATGTTAGTGAAGTTGGAACTCCTGGCTGTTGGGACTCAGGGAGTTTGAACTTCACTAACATAGGAAATAAGATTTCAGCAGAAATCTGATTTTCCTATTCCCTATCAATTTAGGATCAAGCAACCCAGGAAGGGACATATATTGCATGATAGGCAAAAGGATGGTGGGTAGGTACAACCTTAGTTGATATTCCATACCCCCACAAACACTTGGCCTCCCCAAGTCCAATATATTCTGGGCTAAGTAAGTTTCAAAGGGTTAGGAAAGATTCTACACTCATAGGTGACACTTGATGATTCCTCACCAGGACATGGGCCAGTGGTTTCTGTGTTTCTCTCTCTCTCTCTCTCTCCCCCAGCTTCGAAGCTGCAGACAAAATGGATTGATTGGAAGAAATCCCTCCACGAACACCTCCACAGTCCTTTTCACATAGATCTTGATGCTTCTCCCAATGCCCAGGGCTAAAGATAACCCTGGTGGATCTGAATACAGTGTAAGTAGGATACACACACACACACACACACACACACTCAACATCAGAATCTGTTTCTGAACCAATTGTACCTTGGTTGCTGGTATTATCCTTTCTACTTTTGGATTTGGTTATGCTATGCTATGCTTTGTCCTATTACCTACCTCCATTATTACTCGTCCATGCAGTCTACCTGGATTGCATTGACCCAATGAAATCAGCCGCCCCATCTGTCATATATCGAGTTCCCTTTCACACTAGGAGTCAAAGGCCATCTACCCAAATCAAGCAATCAGTTACACATGGCCCCAAGGTGTGAAAAGAGCATACTGTAGGCCCGCTTTACTCTAGGAGTCAGGGCCAATGTTCAACCCAAATCCAGCATTCCTATCGGTGCAAAAGTTGAAATCAGCCTCAAGAGCTTTACACGAGGAGTGATGGCTGACATGCAAAAAAACTTTTCAATCTGCCCCAAGTTACTAATAAATGCTGAACTTTATTGGTCCCAAGGCTGCAAAAAGGATACCATCAAATTTGGGAGGCCAATTTGCACCCTTGGTCCAATGTTCCAGCATTTCTTAATATCCTGACGTCAATTTCTAGCATTTATTAGTCACTTGGGGTCAATTTGCAACCCAAAAATGGTCAAAGTTGACTCTTAGTGTAAAGCGGGCCTTATCAACTTCCCAACTTGCAACTCTGCGGACGATTGTTGCTAGAATAACAGAATATTATTTTTCAGAGGCAATCTATGCTGTACAATCAAATCAGACCTTCAGACATGGCTCCTTCATTCTCTCCTCTTCCCATTGGGCTTTTTGCTTGCATGAAGGAGTTATATCTCTACTCTTGAGTGTAAGATCTCATGCATTTCAACCTTTAAGTAATCCCTCCTTTTTGAAGCATTGGTGCTAACATAGATATATTCTACTCATTTTGAAAGGTGTTTTTTCTTTTCTCTTACTACTTTATCTTCACTTTTCAATTTTGTCACATAAAAATGTGTTGCAAGTAACTCATGAGCTTGTATGTCTTCTAACCATATTCTTTGTTTTTATTCTTCATCAATTTTTTTGTAATTTTTCAAATTTTCATTTTTTTCACCTTAGATAATAATTCTTTCATTATTTCCATTTGTAACTTTTTCTTTTACTTGAAAAGTGCCTTCTAAAAGTAGCTCCACCCATAAATTTGCATAGTAGTGACATACTCTCAATTCGATTCAAACATACGCATATTTTACGTATTTTTGGGCTTTTAAAAAAATACTTAAAAATATTTTATACAAAGGCCAATTTTCAAGCCTTTGTATTTTTATAATGCTTTTTTTTAAATACTTGAAAATACTTCTTTTTGAGCACCTTCGAAAAATACTCGTATTTCGTATGTCACTACTATGTAAATTTGAAAGTGGGAAGCCACTAATAACAAAACAAGTGGATAAATTAAATAATCTGACCAATCAACAATAGTTGGAGATTGTGTTGTGGAGCCAATAAATTAATCTACCCAATTCATAGTAGGATTCAAACTATGCAAAGCCATTGCCAACCATTGTAACTTATGAAGATATGTTGTCCCAAAACCATTTAAAACCAAATCAACATGTTTTTATTGTTCTTCATCCAAAACATGTTATCATATTAGCATTGTTTGGGTGGACCTATTCTAAGAGTCGTAATCATCAAATTTCTTTGATAACATGTTCCATTCTATGAGATGTCCATTTATTGAAATTATCCAAATGGATGATTGAGTTTTTTGCATTATTTGTCCAACTTTGTTTTTGACCAATCCATATCAAAATAGTTTCCATGTATAACATGGAAGTTGTGAAAAGAAGTTGTGAATCATAATCACTATTAGGGAAATGGATTACATCTTAACCAAAAATAGCAAAAAATAACCAGATTAATAACTAGAGGATAATGAAAGTTGTAGATTGCTTACCAAAATATGTGCTTACCAACATATGTGCCTATTAAATTACCTATCGAAATGTGCCTACGAAAATTGCCTATCGAAATGATCAAAATTGACTTTTGAATGTCACATTTTCCACTGTTGAGAGGTCAAAATCAACTCTGATTGAGAGAATTGATAAGGCATTGGAAAGCTCTTTTCAAGGGCTATAAAATGAATACTTAAAACGTTCAATTTGGAGTCTTTTTGAGGAAGTTGTGAGTTTTTGAAATTTCTTAGCATCCACCCATGAGAATAGTCCAACTGAAGGATAGCCAACATGAAAGTAACCAAATAGAGGACATGATAGCGAGTCTTAAATATTGTATTACCAATGTAAGAGAGATTGTAAGAATTGTAAAGGGCTTTGTAAGAGGATATAAGGGGTATGATGGGAGATGGACCATATGGAAAAAGAGGAGGGGGGATATAAAGAAATAGTGGAGACCATTTTGCAATTGGTCCGTGAGACTAACTTTTAGTTGCAAGTGACATTTGCAACTAAAATCTTAATAGTTGCATTGGACAAGTCACATTGACATTAGTCGCAAACGTCAACTAATTTTGGATGAAAAAAGTTAACGAAATACACTTTCATCCTTTGACTAGTCCTAAACATATTGTTGCTTGCAACTAGGATGCCACTTTTTTGGTGAACAATGGAAACCAGTTATGTGTTGTCACATGTCCCTACTTTTAATAATTAAAAATAATTTATTATTATTTTGAAATAATTTAAGATGTTTAATTTTAATGTTTAGATGATTTACATTGTGACACATCGTGCAATAGAATTTGCCATGTGTCATATTAATTGAATTTGTCCAAATTAAAGTTAAATCAATATTAGGTATGTAGGTTGAATTAAGTATTTACCCTATATACCTACCTACCCATCTAAACTAAATGCCTATTTAGATAGGACCTACTTACCTACCTAGGCCAAATATCTACTTAAGTAGGTAGGTAGGTAAAAAAAAAGTAGGTAAGATTGGGAAATAGGTAGTTATGTGTAAGTACATGAAAATATATATTTTATATTGGGTTAAGTCATTTTTATTGGCCCATCCCATATGCCCATGTTTCAAAATATGAAAATGTGAAGACAAAAAACCTTATTTATATACTTTTCAAAATGAAAATGAAAACCAAAACATATGGGATAATTCTTTTAATTCAAGTCATTTGTGAATAACTATTTATAAGTAATAAGTTTATCCCATATGTTTTGGCTTTCATTCTCATCTTGAAAAATATATAAGAAATTAGGTAAATGACAACTAAATAGCTAACTAATTAACTAATAAAATTACTAATTATTTAATGTTTAAAATATTTAAAATATAATAATAAAATTGATAATTAATTAATTAATAACTAAAACTAGAATCTAACTAATTCACTTTATAAACTATCCAACTAACTAGTTATTTATAGTAATAATCATCAAAATATTATGATAATTGAATTAATTATATTATTATTTAATATTAAATACTACTTACTTTATTAGCTAGATTAAAAATAATTATATACAATTTTAACTATATATTAACTATAATGATCTATCAACCAATTTAATTAACTAGTAATTGGCTAATATTGAAATAATTAACTAATTTTTAATAATTAATTAACTAAGTATATCAGAACCAAATAAATTAATATATAACTGAAATATCCAGTAATTAATAATTATAATAACTGAATACTAGTTTTTTAAATCTAACAATATATTTAAAACCAAAACTAAACTAATTATTTTATTAAAATTATTTTCATTAGTATATTCATTTTTATACTTCATAATAAATATAAATGTTAATATTTAATATACCAATAAAATTAGTTCAATTATTATTGCAGTTGGTTGGTAGCTAGGTTAATTATTTTATTTTTATTATTGATATTATTACTTCACTCACTATAGCTATTTATGAACTATATTTTTAAGAAATATATATTTCCTACAAAAAACATTTCTGCATTTGTATAATAATTTATTCTATTTCCATTTTAATTATTACAATAATTATTATAAAATAATAAAGCTGAAAATAAAAATTATGTATCAGTAATTGATTATAATCATTGACTATTAATAAATAATAAATAGTAATTTAAAATATAAAAAATTAAAATATATATTTATATTTATATTTCTTGGTAATTATTATAATATAATAATATTTCATAATCAATTACTTATAATAATAATGTAATTTGTAGTTATCCTAGGTTAAATATTTATTATTATTATTATTATATTATGTCACTTGTTAAGGAAATTCTGATTTATTATAATTTTTTCATTTTTAGTAAATAGATAATTAATTTTTCATAATATATTAGACTTTTAGTAATTTTTTCAATAATTATATAATTATTTTTCCTATCATGCTAATATCGTCATCATCATTATAATCATTATGTAGTTAAATAATAGTATCCTAAAAATTCTAGTGAAAGATAATATTGAAATTTAGGTTTTTATTACATGTAATTATTACTAATTTATAACACTAATATAAATATAAATAATAATAAATGTCATTTGTAATCATTTGAAGAAATATAATAAGATGGTTTGGATAAACTTGTAATTGGGCACAATATATTTAGCAAATATCTTACATAAAAGTTTAATATACTCAAAATATACACTAATTAGTGTAACCATAATATTGAGGCCAATTATGTTAATATTAATATTTGAATACACATGTAATATGGTTGTTCATATAGATTCAAAATATACATTTATAAATCCTAATACCTCCAATTATATTCCTTAGAATTCACAAAATATACCTTCATATATTCATAGAATTGTAACTAAATTGGTCACATTTGCAACTAATAGGACATAAATTGTTCTTCTTGAATGAAAACCAAACTAAATGTTGTTCACATAGAAAGATGAACACCAAAATAATTACAAACTAGTTACAGTGTAGTCACAAATATGACCAACACAAGAAGTAATTATAAAAATGTGCAAATGTAGTTGCAAATAACCAGTAGTTACATGTAGTCACAAATAAAGTGGTTACATTTTGGCCAATTTCTACTAGTGTCTACAAATTTGCCTTCCCAATCATGAGCTATGAACCACACAATTAATGAAAGTTTGCTAGAGACAATTTTGTTTAAACATCTTCCACAAATAATAGTTGTTGCCCAAAAGCTGCATCTCTATGAAACTACTTGTTTGTTTATACCAATGTTGAGTGGGTGTATTGATTTTAATAGATTAGTTAAATAATGGGAATTTTTTTCCTCAAAAAAAACATTAGTTAACTAAGGTAATGATATTTAGGCTTCAAAAACTTTGCAAACCAAGTAAAGATACTTGGATATAAAGGCTTTACAAAATCATCAATCTAAACAAGAGTAAACTGAAATATGAACATTTACCTTGTTCATAATGTGAAGGTACTTAAGGAATATTTCATCATTTATTGTATATATGCCATGTGGATATAAATGGGTGAGCATAAAGGGAAATAAAATTACACAAGGATCAAACATTTCAAAGTTTAAAAAACAATTATTTTTGCAATTTTCATTACAAACATAAACACGTGATGTCAAACATCTTTATTAAAAAAAACAAAAAAATGATAAAATCAATCAATAATGCTAAAAACACATTCAAAGCATTTGTGTAATGGAAAATGGTAATAAAATATAAAGAAAATCTAAGAACACATGCAAAACAAAATCATTAGGTAATTAATGTAATGAATAAATATAAAATGCCAATATATATATTCAATAATTAGTCACCATAGTTTGAACAAATTCATCATAACCATATGCATTGCAAATTATAAAATATATATATTTTATATTTTTTTTTGGTGTATATTCATTTGTTTACCCACTTCAAAACAATTGCCTTTTCATTGGTAAGGGTAAACTTTGATTATATACTTGTCAAGTAGAGAAAGTTAGGATAAATTTGAAATATTTACTAGCTTGATAGGTTATTATAAAACCCAATGAATTTTTTTAAAAATGTTTATTGTCCACCCACCATCTGTCATTAATAGTGCAATGGTGATTATTGGTTTACTTTTGTTGCTAGGCTATTCCCTAGATATGGGAATTTGAATAGGGACCCAACTATTCAAACTTTATCTAAATGACAAGTTGTATTTCATGTGTGGTTTGCTACCAAGTATAATATTAAGAGAGCATTTTAGAAATGTTGCACAAGTAATCCTTTTCCAACATATCTTTGACATGATATATGATTTTCATCATGCATGCTTGAGATCCTACATAGGTCCAAGTTCAAATGCCTCGCTTTTGGGTTGTCTAATCATTTTGTCACTTCAATGGGTTTAGACATCTTTTCTTCAATGCAATGCATTAGATTAGGTCCAATGTTGGGTGGATATCATCTTTTTGTGATATCTACAAGATAAAGATATCTAGTCAAAATTGTTTATCTAAACTGGATATTAGAATTTTTTTTCCAATTTAAATATTTAGGTCGGATATCATATTTTCAAGTTTTTTATTCAACCAATATATCAATCTACTTAATATTTGTTGTTATTTATCAGTTGGATATCGGTTTTAAATATCAACAACTTGGATTTTAAACAAGTTCACAAAAGGTTTGAAAACAAATCTTAAAATCTAAAATGTGTGCATGCAAACATTTCCACAATACATGAACACTCATTTTTCATTCCTTTCATATCAAGCTTGCTTCTTATTTATTTGACCTTTGTTCATAGGGAGGAAGAAATAAAGCAAGAAAAGAACTCTTTCTCTCTCCTCGCCTCTATTCCACAATGATAGGCCAAAAGTAAAAAATATAATAATCCTTAACAATATGAAGGTTGAAAAACTTAGAAAGCTCATGTAGTCTTGCAATTTAAAAAAAAATTAAAATTAAAAAAAATTGAAAAAACTTGAGAAACAAGAGGATAAAAACAAAAGCAACACAGAAAATTTCAAGTTAAAGAAGAAGAACACAAGTTATTAAAAAGAAAATAAAATGAAACAAAATTGTAACAAAAAAGAGAAAAAAATGAAAAAATAAAAATAAAAAACAACCAGAAAATAAAATAGAAATAGAAAATAAAATGAAAAATCGTAACAATACTAGAAACAATTTTTTTTTTAAAGTTAAAAACAGAAAAAAATGAAAACATAAAAATAAAAGTAGAAAAAAAATGAAAACATGAAACAAAAAGGGGAAATACAGTAAAAATATTTTTAAAAGAAAAAAAAAGCAGAAAGCAAAAAAACAAAAAACTTAATCCAAGCTTGAATTTGATATTCGACTTGGATACGAGGATCCTTGTATATAAGATAGACCTTAGATATCAAAGAACATGATATCAGATAATGGATATCTGACAGGTTAGATATCACCCAAAATGACATCCACCGAATATCATGAGTGATATTTGGGCTGATATTCAAGCTTGATATTTGGATATTTGCCCAACACTGGTTAGGTCTCCCTCATTTAGTAGCTACAAGTTTAACATGTTGCATATGTGGCTAGCCTATAGACCCAATGGGGATACACTTTCTTTGATGTTCTCATGGAGGGGAACACACCACCTCCCTCAATGTTGCTTGAGATGCTTTTGATTCATTGCCACAGATATTGA
>Ga0209208_10010678_pt1 | contig 11879 bp, 9 predicted proteins | sample S1TSphfallax_3_FD_187694 | JGI IMG/M metagenome (GOLD analysis project Ga0209208, IMG submission 187694) | Host-associated microbial communities from peat moss isolated from Minnesota, USA - S1T2_Fd - Sphagnum fallax MG (SPAdes) (version 2) | ecosystem: Host-associated > Plants > Peat moss >...
ACACACACACACACACACACACAATATCCCATTTCCTATGCACTTACTTAAACAACAACCTTTGATTTTATAAGTGCACCCCAAATTTTTATGATTCAATGTAATTAATCATTCAAAAAATCTTCAAGTATAGGAATTGAACTTCAATTTTGACTTAACCAAATTTCCAACAAACATATTTTAAATTAAATCAGGTTTTGCTAAAGCATCATTACACATTGAATCACAATTTTTTATTTTAAAAAAAAAATCAAGTTTGTGTTATATAATTGATAGGTGGTTGTCAACACTTGAAAGTTTAAGATGTGACAAAATTTATGAACCATATTGTGGCATCCACAAAGTGAAGTGTTTTAAGAATGTCTTGTATTTTCATAAAAATAATCAATTCTCCATGCCACTATGCATTTTTTCAAGTTTTGTATATTTTTATTTATTATGGAACTAAATTTTGCCCATTTATATGTCTTACCCTTGTTGTGTGAATACATATTGTCATACAACATACATTGCTGACATACCATACTCACATACACACACAAACACATAACATGGATGAAAGCATACACAAATACCCATGTACCACAACTCCTACCAATTTTCAGCAACTTTCTTCAAAGAAATTTCCACTTATCTGATAAATTGATGTTGTTGAAAAACCGTCACCAAAAATCGTCAAACCCTAAACCAAAAACTTCAAATGATCATAACTTTTGATCCATTCGACGAAATCCAACGTTCTTTGGTGTGTTGGAAAGCTCTCGCCAAGGCGCTCCTTTCCACACCATCCACTCCTAATTCTACCACACAACCAGAGAGTGAAATCACAAAACCCCCACGATTTAACTACTCCCAAAAAAACATAGTTCTTTGAATGAAAATGTCACAAAAAAGATCTACTATCATAAAACTCATGATGCAAACACATATAGTTAAACTAAGCCCACTCCACTTAGAGAATCCAGGCCGATGATAACAAAACACCATAGCTCGAAGCTTCATTAACTCCAACTACTCCCAACGCTCTAGGCTCAACTCAAAGAACTACATTCTTTGAGCCCTTTTTCACACTATACCCCCACTCACAACATGAAGGTGGGTCCTACCAGAAGAGCCATTCTCCTCTAACCCTAAACCTGGAAACCCTAAATAGGCACTACCCACTACATAACACACTATACATTATAGCTAACACACATATGGTCATGACACCCTTTAATTAAAACTAGTTGAACATTTTTTTTAAGTTTTTGGTTTGAACATATTATGTTTTAATAATTCAATATTTATTCAATAGACATTAAGTGCATGGTTTATTCATGTCAATTGGAGCCACCATAGGTCTAATGAATATTTTCTTACATGTTTGCAAGACTCACAAATTAAGATATTGTTGAAATTGTGCGTTGTATTTGTATGAGGACCTTTCTAATATATTAATTTAACATTTGCATAAGTTTGAAAGTAATATCATAAATTTAAAAATATACTTAAACACATTAAAAGTTTTTAATGAATGTTTTTTGTGCTTAAAAGACAATCAAATAATGAAAAAAATTGTTTAATCAATGTTTAAGCATGTTTCATAACACTGTCACAATCTGACTAAGGAGGTGTTGGTGACTCTTTTTAAAATGAAAGGACCTTGGACCCTCTTTACTCATCATGTTTGGAACTTAAGAATTACATAATAACATTCAAAATTAATATTACCCAAATGATTTCACTACAAACATCCCCTTACAATATTATTATATTCAAATTAATATTCACATTCAACAATTTTGATTGGTGCATTAACTAAAGTATTACTAAATGATTATCTAATCAAATTGAACATTTGTTTCATTTGATTGCATCCATGTCCATTTTGTTTTTTTTTTATTAAGTGTTTTCTTGACTATATGTTAAAAGGGTCATTTGAATCAAATGTCACAAATCCAAAGTGGCATGTCACATTAGCTCTAGGTGCCTCCAATCAAATTTTACATTCAAGTGCAAATCAAAATCGACTAGGTAATCAAGTTGACTATTGAAAATTTTGAAAACCAATGACTTTTTTCAATGAAATGGTTTCAGTGTTTGTTATTAGATTGATTTTTTATAGTATTATAAGCTAATAATCTATTAACACATGTCCAACATGCAAACAATGAAAAATAAAAACTAGATATGTATCATCCCTCACCAATGTGATCCACACATGAATGCCAAAAAAGTTAGATAACATAAACTTGTCTTAATATTGTTGTGACACATCCATAACAACCTACACACCAAAACTTATTAGGCTAAAAAGTCAAAATTGGGGAAAACTTGAAGGTTCATTCATGTTCCACCCTATAAATATACTAGTGTTTGAAGCCCTATTGACACTAAAGCAAATTGTAGACAAAAACCATGTTTGCCCCAAAAGATATATCCCCCATGGAGATAATCATACTACAATGTATGACAAAGTTGAATGATAATCAAAATTTGAGGAATAATATCTTATCTCATCCAAACATCCCACACATTAGTTTCTTGAATAAAGTTGTTCATTGTCAACAAGCTTGAACTCATGCATTCAGAAAATCAAAATTTGAAGGTTTTGCCATGTCTTTACATTTGTATGCAAATGATTCAAAATCACACCCAAAAAAAGGAAATAAGATGAGAATGGAACAAGAAATGGCTACTTGTCAAAGAAATATTTCATTCCCAACCAAGGCACTTATGAATTTCAATTACATCTATATCCTCTTCCCAACATATTTCTTGCATATTATTATCACCTAAAAGTTAGATGGTTATAAGTGGTGCATCCATTATAAAAAATTTGTCTTGCAACATGTTACCAATTGTTTATGGATTTGCAATTATGTAATGCATTCTTGAATTGTTTCCTTGTAGTTGACAAAGCTTATCAAATCACCAAAATTAATTACAAATTTCACCTTTTGACCATCTTCAAAAGACTAATCATAAATGAATTAAACTTTTTTGGTTTAAATCTCACCCAAATTCTATTGTGTAAAAGGCTAGATTCCTCAATAATATATCATGATTCATAAGCTAACGAATATGTGACCTCACACTATATACCAATAGTGGCATGTATGAATCCTTACCCATTAAAATTACAATTGTAATTGCATTTTGGTAAAGCCATTTAACAATGAACATTACTTCCCAATGAATTTGTGATGGTGAAAGACATGGTTCTTACATGTTCCATATGAAAAATATGTAATCATATGTTAATCCTCCACTAATCATGATGGGTGGTGTTTTTCAAAATGACAAAATGTGGGTAAGATCAATTCATTGATGCAATTGCTTGGATCAAAATAAGCTTAACTTTCATAGTCTACAATTTCTAAAGGTGTTTCAATGTTTAACAATATTTTAAAACACATAGACAGAGATTTTTCATGGTAATATTGACTAATCACATCACATGTAATTTAAGTTGTTAAGGTTTTCTATCAATCTTGTCAACATGTTTACTAAATACATAGTTCATGTGTCCCAATAATATCACAATAAATTTGGCTACACAAGTTTTGCAACTCATCTTCTTGGACCAAATTGTGTCTTATTCCAACCTTCCCATGCATACAAGGGTTTTCTCATTTTAACTAGGTAAGTAATTAATGTGTTTGCAAGAACATCATAATAAATTGGGTTACGTGAAATTTCTCTAAAAAATGTATTGCAACTCATTTTCTTAGATTAAATTGTGTCTTATTTCAACCATCCCATGCATATAAGGATTTTGTTATATTGACTAGTATGTTTTAAATGCCATCTTCTTTTTCAAAACTCATTTTTTTGTATTATGTGACATGGTTAATTGCATGTTAATGACATAACCTTGTTATTTTTGCGTGTGCCATCATGAAAATGTTGGGAAAATCAACTTAACAAGGAATTATGCTTGCCTTCTTTGTAAGAGCATGCTTAACAACAAGAGTAAATTGGCCTTTTCAATATATTTTGGATGAAGATTTATAATCAAATGGTGTAAAACTAATGTGGGTTGGTAAATATGCCCATGTTACTAGAACCCTATAATAATGCTAGCAAAAGGAAATGATTGTCCTTGGTTGGCCAACCATAACGATTGGTCCATATGTTATGATTTAAATGATGTATACTTGACTCAATCCATTTTTGGAGGTTTATGAATGGGTATGCATGAGGAATTAACATTATTTTTTGGATGTGTTAAACATTGATATAGGTTTAAATGAAGACTATCATTGGGCATAGCCTAATAATCTAGACTTACAATTTGAGACACTAAAAGGATTGACTCACTCAAAAATCCTAATGAACTTCAACTTCAATTGCTAAATATGAATATTCCATTTGCACATGTTTAATGTTACATGATCTTTGATTTGTTTATTAAACCAAAATGTGTATTAGAATCTTGGTAGTTAAGAAGAACCATAATTTGAATGTAAAAAAATGTATGTAAATGTTTGGAAGCATATCTCATGAAGCTTGATTTACTGCATAATTTTATCCAAAAAAATAACAAGTAACAATTGTATCTTCAAATTTTTCATCTTTTAACCACAAATAAACAATTATATGCTTTACATGATGACATAAAATTCCAATAATACAAAACACTAATTTTCATGAAACTAATGCCAAAACTTGAAAACTTTTACGTTTTGGGTTTGCGAAGAAAAAATTAAAATTATAGTGGATTTTAAAAAGCCTAGGCAAGTTTTGAGAGGCTTGGTACAAAGTGAAGCACATGATGTACAAAAGCCTAGTTATTATTTGCCTTTTGATAAGATGTTGGCACAGAAAAAGTGATATTACTAGACTCAAAGTACCATTAAATCTAGGATTCTCGTATTCTTGACTTGTTTATATGAGAGGTTTAAACATGTCAAAATTGTTCAAATAATCATAACCGCTCATTGCAACACATATAGCCCATAAAATGAACAAAACATATCTATTGATCACTTTAAACGTTTGTGCCTACATGGGTTTAACATGGGACAAATGATAGGACTCAAATGTCCCATCCTATTCCTGATTCATGTTGTGGTACCCTGATTGTAAATGTACCCAACAGTGAGACTTGTGACACCTTCAAAACCAAAATATTGTCACCAATTTGCAAATCCAAAATTGCTTGAGGATTCGGCTTGGCTGTGACGATTGATTCAGTCAAATACAAATCACCAAGAAATCCATAGAACACTATACTAGACAACAAATTCCCTTTTTTTTTTGCAATCTACCTAAACAATAGGCTAAGAAACCCAAAAGGATCCAAAGATCTTGTGCCTGCCTTCACCATTAGACCTAAAGATGGTCAGGGAATCCTTTGGAATGTCACCAACTTGGACATGAAGTTTTTGGAGCTATCATGACTTTCAACCAGCAGTTGAGCTACTCAACTTGGCTCATTTTCAATGTTAACACTAGCATTGACGAGATTTGATGAGATTGCAACAGAAGACTGTACCGAAGTATGCGGCAGGTGTTTGTCCATGCAGGGAGAACTACCTAGCCATGGTAGTCTTCAAACACAGAAGAAGTTTTGATGAGGTTCAAACCACAATCCAGATAACTGAGTCCAGTCTGAGCAGAAGAATTTGGTGCCAAACAAAAGCAAAACAAACTCTACATTAGCAAAAGATGCAATGTTCTTATCAATTTCAAAGCTCTACCACACCTGCAATACAAACCATATTTACCCTCAATTTTGGCAGGAATTTTGTAGAAACCATGAAAGTCCCATATGGTTCAAAAATCTTCATCACACAAATCTCTCAATAGAGTTTGCATGCAACTCCAAAAAGTCAAATGAACATAAAATAGTGCAAATCTTGGGGTGACAAGATTTGCAGGTGTGAGGAAGGTGGTTCATTGGGAATCTATTTGTACACAATTTTATGTCTACAGATTGTTTCAAAACCCCCCCAAGACAAGATCTGAACATCACACACTCCCTGTCTTCAACACACATGCAGATATAAGACAGGTAGCAGTTTGGAGTAGTACCCATTTTCCCAAACAAGCATCTGACTGTAATCAGTGGCATTGAGCTTGCAAGAGACAGACAGCTGATGTGCAGCAGCCATGGAGGGTATTACACCAGTCCCACGAGTGAGGCTGCAAAACATTGCCTATGGTGCACTTCAGTAGTTTGGGCACTGCTGGTAACAACCAACAGTGATGGAACTACCTGCACAATGGTGTTAGTTCCATGCAGCAGAAAGAGAAGCTTGTGATGAAGACCACCAGCCATGGTCAGCAAACCACAAGTCATCAGAAATGCAAGTCCAGTGTTCATTGAACATATGGCAATTCACTGTTTCACAGGCATGCAGCCTGCCAGCACCTATTGAGCTCAAGGAATCTTCTACCATTTGTGCTTATACACCCATCAACATGCTGATCCCATCATGGACAAGTCTGAAGGCCCTTGAGGAAGCCTTATAATTTACACCATGACGACATTACTGTACCTATCAATGATGAAACTTCACAGCCCATGATTGTTATGCCTGTAAAACCAAAGGTCACCACAAAGTAATTAAAAAACCATGATACCAAATCGGGTTACAGATATATATAATTGTGATTTACAGAGTTACACAAAGTTAGTCTCTGGCAGGTCGGGAGACTTGATTTTGATTCACCATACCCTGGTCTGAAGTGCACCCTCCAGTGAATTAACAAGCTGCTCCTTCGTCAATAATTTTGCCATCTTCATCTGCCACTCAACAGCCACACACTGCCCTCATAAGCTAACCTCAAATCAACTGCAACTTTTTGGGTCAATCATCCACTGCCTTGAAAGACATGGGTCGGAACCACAACCATGAAAACACTGGAGGTGTTTTCATCTGAGATCCTTTGGTTCAGCAGATAAATCAGCAATGCAGAGATTTTGGGTCTGTCAGGTTACCTTAACAATCAAAATGTGTAGTATTGTATTCTCCACTGCAGATGTGTTTGAGTGTTGAACCTCCAAATCTAGGTCTTGCAAAGCCAAAATTACATTGGCAATTGTATATATGTCCTTTGAGCAACTCAGCTGAATCACAACTTCCTGTCCCATAATCTGCACATGAATTGTAGGTTTCTCTTCTAACAAAAATTCTCTCAATGGTGGTGGTGCTGCAGTTGCCTTGGTGCTCATCTTCAAATTTGACTGTAATCCTTTTTCTGAGGAGTTGGTTGTGGTCAGTGTGATAATAGGAACTGGCAATTCCAGTGGCTTGTTTGATGATCCTCTTGCATCATTCTGGAGTTCCATGATTTGAGATTCTGTCTCCTCAAGCTTCCGTTGCAAATCTTGAATGTAGGTTTTTGCATCATCTAACAAGGATGCTTTGTCCATCTGTAAGAGTGCAACACAGAAAATAACAATTCAGAGAGAACAAAATATAATGCAAAAAGATGCATATGTCTCTGCTCTCTTCAGAGGTAAAAGAAAAAAGGACAGGAAGGTGAGGATCATGACTTTTGAGCACCTTTGAAACATTTGGTACAACAGCTCGTAATGCATAAAAGCGCTGGTTGAGCTTTTCTCGTCGTTGACGCTCCGCCTGCACATGGTTGAGTGGCTCCTCCCTGTCATTGGCTGGCTTACGGCCACGCTTGCGGGGTGGTCTTGAACCACTCTGCAAACTGCACTCACCACTGTCTTTGAAAGTAACCTCAGCTTCAGACTCAATACTATCCAGTTCTGACTGGTCAATACCAGAGCGCCTGATAACACCATGGGGAGGAGATCCCTTGGTTTCTATCTGTTGATGCAGCAATTTCAAAACAGGACCAGGCTTCTCAGCCACAATCTTTTTGTCATTTCCTCTAGCACAGAAGTTCGTCATCACCTTCTCCTGTGGTACATGCTGGTTTAGTCTCATGGACTGATCGGGCTCAGAAGGTTTGGAAATATCTCTAACCTCTGCAATGCCCTTCTGCTGTGGATACCCATAACTCGGATGTGGGTTGTTGATTTGAGGCCTAAGTTCTACCCTGACTGCTGATGTGGGCCTTTCTGGTGCAAGGGATGATCTAATTCCAGCTTGCTGCATTGACACTACAGGTTTCACATCTGAGACTGAACTTAGAGTCAGGCTTGAAGATCTTGATGCTAGACTTAAGGGGTGCCTATCTTCACACGGTGGCAATCTGTCTATAGTATAAGGTGACCAGCTGGGAAGGACATACTCCTTGTCAACAGTGTCAGTTGATAGTACATCACTGGATGGGTTCAAATCTTCAGACCAAAAAGAGTCGAACGAGTTCGTACTTGCCATTGAGGAACCCATCTTTTCTGTAGAGAAATGCCTTCTAGTATTCTTTGCTAGACATGAATCTGTACTGATTAAACTGGGGTTGGTTATAGAACCATTTGTCTTTGTCAGAGTTGCATTGCTCAAGCTTGACTGCAACAAGTCTAGATTCCCATGCAGTTGCATGGACAAATTGGGCATGTCATTGAGCCCCCATGCCCTCTCAATGTCATGCACAACATGCCAGTTCTCAGCAATCTGCACACTCAAGCAGTGAATTCAAAGTTGAGAGTCCACAATAATAAGACATTCAAGGAATCTGAAAGACTGACACTCTGAGAGAGAAATATTGGCAGAAACTGTAGTAGTGTAAGACAAAGGATTTGACACCCACCAGATCTGTTGAACCAAGTTCAACTACTCCACATCCGGGAATAGGTACACACAATATTGTCTGCAAACAGAAAAAAAGCAGCTTTGAACCCAAAAGCTCGATGATGGAAAAAAGTACAAGCAGAGAAATACAATCGAAATAGCAAGTACCATTCTTACTGACCATTGTACTTCACTGATCTCAAATACAGAAAAAAAATACAGGTCCAAGGGTGGTAAAGTTACTTGAATGCCAGCCATCTGTCCACAAGGAGAAGCGCATTGAGGAACCGACAATTGCCAAACAAAAACATACTGTTAATCCATTTGAGAGTACCAGTTGCCACTATATTTCTCCTTCTCTCTTGAGGTCTGTCAAGAGATGGAGCAGGCAGAGTGAAGAATCCCAAGTCTTGCAGCAGCTCTAATCACAGGCACTTTAACAGGCCAGCATAAACAACAGAACAAGCTTACTCTCATAGGCCAAGGGAAAAAACAAAAACAGGAATGAAGAAGAGGCAAAAGTAAACACCAATTGTGATTTTGCTGGTGTCCACAGGAACAGATAGAGAGAGAGGGGCAGGAGGTGATTCAGTACCATTGCCAAGGGAGCCCGTGTACAGCTTTGGTTAGAAGCCTTGTTTGCCTCAAGCAGCCACATGTGTTGTCCTGATGCCAGTGCCTGGCCCGGAATCCTATAAATCAGACAAAAAGGGATGATTCTTCAGTATTAAATCACCATACCAGAAAGAAAGAAAGGAAAAGATCTATCTTGCCAGTATGCAATTCACCGAAGAAACTTGCAAGCCCTTGTTGCAATTTTGGACTGTAAAGATTAGTGCTGTTGACAACACTGAGCACCAAGGGCAGGCATGAGTGGGAAAACCATACCCAACTCCTGGTGTGAATGAACATAACATGGACTCGAGGTAGAACCACTCTGTGTCAGTAACGTTGTCAAGCCCTGATGAGGTTGCAGCATCCTCCTGATCTGTGCTACTAGTACCTATAAGAGCTTGCAGTCCCCCCAGTATTTTCCTTCGCAGCAGCTGATCCTCTTCTTGTCCCCCCCTCTGCTGCTGCAACTGCTCACTCATCTCCAACTGCTGCTGATCCTCTTCTCGGCCTTTGAAGTACCCATCACCCCAAACCAACCTGTCTCAAAAAGCAAAACTCTCCCAACTCTTCAGTACTTGTATGCTCTTTTCTTCTGCAGCTGCTTGTGATGGTTGTGGGTATGGTTTACCACCCACCCAGTACAAGACAAAAGACACTGCAGGGAACTAAAGGCATGACTGGCAGGACCACTAGTTAGACTTTCAGCGATGGCAAGTGAGGCAGCACACACTAGCAGCAATTCTTTGACTGAAGAGAATGTCATTAGAGCAAACAAGTCTGTACATAGTTTTTTGTGTCAAGTTCCTGCACTGATCTGCGAAGTACACAAATCTAGTATGTGACTCAGGTGATGGTGCAAAAGGGTGATGGCAAGTGAGTGGGTGGGGGAGGAAAGGAGAGTGGGGCATGCACAGAGAGAGGGGATGTGAAAGGAAGAACCACCCACATCATGTCTCCGGTGGCTGTGGACGACAGTTGCCAGAAAATCACATAAGTCCAATTCTCAGGTCTGTTGTCAACCAAACTCTGCAAAATCTGCTGCAGCGCAGTCTCGCCACCGATTTCAACCAAATCCTGCTCCTCCTGCCGGGTTGGTGGGACTGCTGCTGCTGCTGTTGCTGCAACAACAGAAGAATTGTTATTTTGCTGCTGGAATGGGTTGCCGCCGTATACACCCGTCCCGATGAACGCCTCTAGCATCATCATATCGTCGTCTCCCAACAAGCTCCGCATCAACTGCCCCTCCATCCTTAAACTCTCTGTTTCCATCAGTCCCCCCAAAAACACTACACTAGTACAGCAACTTCTTCACCCCAAAAACCCACGAAACCCGCCATGTCTGGCAACTGCAACAGCAGCAGCAGCAGCTTCATGCCCTCCGCTGAATCTCTGATCCATCTCGAATCCTCAACTCCGGATTCTCAATGCCTGGATTCTGGATCCAACCCACCATTCCATTACCCACAACCTCGACAGCATTTCTGTCCGGGATTCTAAGTCCTGACCCTCACATGATCCTCTTCCTCTTCTTCAGCCCTCTTCCTACAGAAGCAGCAGCAGCAGTCAAAGCATCCCACAATTTCTTTCTTTCTACCAACTCCATCAAAAGAAGAAGGCCACAACACGAGCACAACAGCAACAACGAAGACTACCCAAAAGCTGCAACAAGACACGTCAAACAAGTCCCCACCAAAATTCAACGCAGCGGAAGAACGTCAAGCACATGCGGAAAAACGTTTGTTTTTCCTTTTTCTTTTTCTTTTCAAGAATCTCCAGGCTTCTTCGTCGATGCTGCTGCTACTCCATAGAACCTGGCAAAAGATTCCAACACCGACATCACCTATCTAGCCTGACTGCCTAGGGAAGCTCACAAACCAAAAACCGATAGGCAAAAAACGTGCGCAAGTCCGGCAGGCAACGACAAACCAAACGCATCGCCCAAAACCCAAAACCAAAAAACCTTAAAAACCTAAAAGAAAATTAGTACAATTTTTTTCTTCCAAATTTTCTCCACCAAATGCGAATCAAATCTCACTCCCCACGAATTTATTTTTTCTTCGGAAATGGGCAACAAAATCTCGAAAGTCCTCCATCGCACTGACGAGAGAACAGAAGGTGTACGTTGTTCCGCAGCTTTCACGGGGGGCGGTGGTGCAGGAGGAGTGCACGTCCAACGGTCGGTAGTTCGTGAAATGGTTTGTCCCTTCATCCGCATCCAGCGGTCAGAGTCGGATTCTCCAGCCGACCATCGGTCGCCAATCTCCCCCTTCCTGCTAGCTTCAGAAAAAGCACGTGCGTGGATGTCGGAGCGGGGGCGCAGTTCCTCGCACGTGACCAACGGAACACGTGGCATCTAGTATAACCCGGAATGTATGATGGTTTTTTTATTTGTTTTGTTTTGTTTTTTTTGGCTCAGAATCCAAAAAAAAATTGAATTTATAAAAATTAAAAAAAACTGGCTCCTCTCAAAACATGGCAACAAAAACTTTCCATATTTAAATAGATAAGTAAATAAATCTTTTGGGAATTAAAACCTTCATCTTCTAGTAACTACCCCTCCCCCCCTCTTTAAAATTCTGGAAATTTTTAGGTTAAAAAATACTATGGTAATATTTTTTTAAT
>Ga0209208_10010680_pt1 | contig 11877 bp, 15 predicted proteins | sample S1TSphfallax_3_FD_187694 | JGI IMG/M metagenome (GOLD analysis project Ga0209208, IMG submission 187694) | Host-associated microbial communities from peat moss isolated from Minnesota, USA - S1T2_Fd - Sphagnum fallax MG (SPAdes) (version 2) | ecosystem: Host-associated > Plants > Peat moss >...
AACACACTAGAGAGGTGCCCCCCCAGTGCACCCCAGAGGGCGCCTTATGCTGGTGACAATGCTTTTAAAGGCAGATTCTGCTTAAAATAGTGCTTTTAGTTCTTTACTTGTATCTCAAAATTGGCAACTTGCTTCAACAACTGCTAAATTCTGCAATTTAAGATGCCTGAAAACATGATAAAATCTGCCCTGAAAATTGTTCACGAATTGTTTCATCCTATTGGGCCCACAATGTGACAAATTCTGGCATCAGAATCCTTTACATGTTGCTTCATTATCTGGCACCCATACTGTGATTAAATCTGGCCTGCAAGTCCTTGACGTGTTGCTTCATCCTCTTGCAACCATACTCAGTGGTTTACAAACCGCTTCATCCTATTGGGCCCATTATTTCACACTATGTTTTCAAAACGAAGTGAGCTGCCATGCAAAAAACCTTGTCATGATCAAGTATGGATTTCAAGTTGCACTCAACCAACTAGGCTACTTTAGTAGCTTGGCAACTTCTACACTCATTATGTATTTTGAGAAACGTTCAAAATGTATGATGCTCATTGATTCCAAAATTGGGCGGTTTTCTCTTTTTCAAAGGAAGAACCGGTGGGTAAGGGTTGTGTATATGGAACTCTGTCTCCATTCTTAAAGAAATAGAAAGAACCGTTCTGACTCAGAACAGTTGTTCTAAAATAAATCAAAGAACCAGTCCAAGAATCTGCCCTGAACTGCCACCTCTTTTCTGGTTCTTTCAAAAATCTGAAAAACCTGAAACCAACCAGTGGTTATATTATTTTTGAACTGAGAAAACCCCAAACTGGGGGGTATTTTGAAAATTTTGAAAAACCTGAAACTGGAGGTTATAACAAAATTGAAGAACCACACAACACTAGAATAGACCCCCTTATTAGAAACAGGAAAACACCTCTGATGGTTATTAGGGCAGCATTTAGGATCCATAAATGTGGTTCTCAAAAATCACAGAACCCATTCTGATATATAACCACCGTTCTCAAAAATGAAAACATCAAATAACTACCCATAAAAACTGCCAGTCCTTTACTGGTTATTTCATGAAAACCACTGGTTCTTTAAGGTTTTGAAATAATTGGGACCAGCAGTTCTTTGGTTCTGAGTTTTTTTTCAAAGGTGGGGGAATTATTAAAAAAAGACACTATAAGGGCCTATTAATGAACATGCGAACTACAAATTAGACATAAAATGCCTAAGAATAAGCAAAAACCATGATATATAAGGCTAAATAGAAATGCAGATGATTAATAAATAGATGGAATTTGAGGATGGATGACTTCATCCAATGATTGTGAATGAAAAAATTAATGGTGATGAATCATTTTCATTCATTTTGCATGAAAAGGAATTTCACTGTCTATGCATCATTATATGAACAATTTATAACTTCTAGCTCTTGCACAAGTGTGATATGGATTGTGTATGAAAATCGATGGATGTGAATGACATCACCTCCTCTAAATGAAAAGGAATTCCAAATGAATGGTTTGAATATTGTTTAAGTACTGTTGGTGAAATTCAGAAACCTTTTTTAAAGCACTTGCAAAATGTTGTGGTGCTCTTTGTGCATCCATCAGCACAGCACCATTGCAAGTTGTCTATGACCAAAATTCTAATCAGACATGTACCCTTTTCAAGGGGCTTTCCAATTTCAGACTATTGTTTGCCAATTACCTTGTCAACACAAAAGCCTTAAGTGTAATTGAAAACTAAGATGCAACATGACAAGGGATAAGAACAAAATACACATGAGATCAAGGCAAAGGACAGATATGATGCAAAGGAACCTAATCATATGAATGGTCAGGTAGTTTATGGCATAATGATAGACCAAAGATTAAAGGAAAGTAAAAAAGGTTATACATTAAACTAACATCAATCAAAAGTTTAATGAACTTTTGTTACACAGATTAAGAGGGTGTAATTACAGAAAGGAATTATGGAATCTACAATTTTTATTAAAAATTTTGTTTGTTAAGGATGCATCAGTGCTATGATAAGTTGCTGCATTTTCAAATGTTGAGATGGAAGTTCACCCAGGCTATTGTATGTGGTGTCATCTACTCTCTGTTTGCACCACAATTTGTAACTATGTTTACGACTTCAATTTAGACATAGATCTGATGCCAAAAGGTTGTGTGATCCAACTGTGTGATATTTTTCTTTTTGCTTAAACTTAAGTGTACAAGTTTGAGACGAAGTCCCAAATTCCAATGTTCAATTGATCAATTCTAAATTTTACAGTGTTGGCAACAATTGCAGGGAATAAGTGCATTGTATTATGTACATCATGTTTATATACCTGAAATCTTTAATACTTTGCATATATCCAAGTTGTTCCATTTGTAAATGCCATGTTGTCATGTGGTATTATGGTATATTGCAATCAGTGTTTTTTGTTTTCAGATTTCTGCTGTTGCACATTCATGCTGACAACTTTTTAGAAATGAGTGCTGAAAACAGCGAACAGTTGAAATGTGGTGACAAATTGCCACGTGATTAAAAATGTGTCCAAATATGGCAAGTTTTTTCAAAGATCAAGGGAGTAGCAACAAAATATTCGTTTTGTTCTCGAGTTGCCAGGATGCAAAAATTTGCTGATTGCAATATCATATTAAAATTAAATGTGCAATTCCATTATTATGAATCTTAAATTGACAACAATTGGACAAATTTTGTGTGCCAGAATATGTAAATAACGTGTGCAACTTCATTAGTTGCAAGCCAAGTCACCCATTTGATTACTCCAACTACAAGGCATGATGCACATCCACCTATAGTAATTGGGTAAGTAGGATTTCACACATCTAAGGCTATATTGGTTGCAAGGTAAGATGCCACACAACTACACCAACTGTAGCATAGATGCAGGTGCAATTACAAAAGATGAGTGAACTATGTGTGTATGTGACTATGTACAATAGGCATAATGTAGATGGAAACACAATTTTCCAACACAATAGTACCTTTTCAGGTTTGACAGTAATTAAACTGGGTTCTGCAATGCTTCACACTACCAGTGATGATTAAATGATAGAAAAAGGAGAGGCCAATTCACTAATTGACATCTTTGGCTATCTTAACGACATCAACTACTGATCCACATATTGTAGGTTACCTTGTTCATGTTCAAATAGTGCACAGGAGTGAAAGTAATCGTAGCTTCACCCAAACATAAAACGCATGACAAAGAAGATTAAGACAGATGTTAGGATAGCACCCCAAAAAAAGAAGCAATGAAATTCAATAATGAAACAAAGAAATCAAAAACTTCCATCAGTCACATCTCCTTCAAATTATGTGTAAATGCATCCATCATTGCTTCAATAAGAATTCAACTATAGCAGTTGCCCACATGCCAGAATCACCAGACATCAACACCTTGCAAAGCTCTGATTTCAGAACATCTGAGATTGATACTATAGGAACTACAATCTCCAGACATATTATCAGAACCGAGTACAATATGTTGAAGGAAACAAAGCAAGGAAGTTTCAAATCTTTATTGCACAAGTTGCAAATTGATCAGAATTTTGGTTTACATAAAATATAAATGAGAGTCTACTGCATTGATAGCAGCAGCACGAGCATATAATGCACAAAATAGATCCTTGGGGAAGTGCACAAGAATCAAGCTAGATTTACGTTAAATCATCATCAGTTAAGTGCAATTCTACAAGGAGTCAGGACTAAGTATATGAAAGATGGCAAACATAGATTCTTGGCCATGGTCTATGTGATATTGAAAGGGAGAAAATTGGACAAGACTGACAAAGTAAAGGAAGGTGCAATTCAGTTGGTCAATTTCTTTCTCTATTTCTTGGAGGTAGTTAGTTATTGTTGGGGGGATGGGTGTGTTCTACATTCCAACTTGCCTTTCTCTTTATGATCATTCACAAAGACACTTTAAATAACAAACAACAACATCACACTTGCATTAACAATCCCTTCTGTGAGCCACATTGGTACCACACCCATCTATAGGTTGAGGTTTCAATTTTGTTGGTGTCCATTGCATGTACACTATAAGCTCCCACTCTAGGTCTTGACGGTAGATAGATAATTGACAAGGCTCCTCTCCCATGTCAATGGCATCATTGTTGCGCCACTCAAGCACACAATGATGATTGTGAGATAGAAAATAAACCCTTTTTTTTGTCTATCACAATATGATGAAAAGAAATCTTTCAATTTCTCTTTTTGTTCCAGGCCAAGGATTTGAAAGATTTGAGCTTGAATTTTACTTCATGTTTTCAACAAGGATGATTCAAGTACACACACAAACCTTACTCTTGTTCACATAACAATTTTGGTGTGCATATTTGTAGGAATTTTTAATGCATGTTTTCATGATCCATAGTAGATTGTCCAATTGAAAAAAAAAATTGTGCAACAATGTTGAATACATAGGTGTCTAAAAGCTAGAGCTTCTTCATGTTGTGATTTCCTTAAATGGCATTTTCTTACATTCATCATCTTTGTGACATACTTCTTCATCTATGTGACACTTTTGCTAGTTGTGCCATAAACCCCATACACATTTACAAGCAAGAAATGAGGAGTTACAAGATTGAAAGTCATGCTTATCAAGAAGCATCAACAATGTAAGTCTCCAAAAAGCTTTCAATGTAATAGCCATATTCATTCCAAGCCATGAGAACTTTGAAGAAACACCCCCAAATACATAACAAATCAAAAGCTTTTGTGACTTTCTTTGCAAACCACACAAACAACCAAATACGTTTACAATAAAAAAGTAAAGAATTACAAGACTAAAAGTCATTCATGTCAAGAAGCACTAGCAAATGTAGGTATTCTTAAAAACTTAATGTACTAGCCATATCACTTCCAAGTCATGGCAACTTTGAAGAAACATTGAGAAATACATACCATATCAAAAGGGTTTTGTAGCTTTTTTGCAAACTGCAAAAATACCCATACACATTTGTAAAAACAAAATGGGGAATTGCAAGATTGAAAGTCATGCCTATCAAGAAACATCAATAATGTAGGTCCCCAAAAAACTTCATTTGTGTTTCCTTCTCATTTTTTAAACCTTTGTCTTCTTGTAACAATTGTTGACATAGTCAATGTTGGAGCTTGCAATCATTGGCCATAAATAACTTACAAGTATTATTTTTTGGTTTTTGTTTCATTCACACAACTTTGTTTGATTGCCACATTTTAATTGAAAAAACTTCATGGGGAGGAAGGTTGGGGAAGAAAGCTAGGACATATTCAACAAATCTTTACATGCATTCATCTTTCGCACTACATGATTTCACTAACATAAACATCCTTGTTTCATGAGCGCAAAAAACATTTCCTCAATAATGGAACCTAAGCAAGTCTACAACTTGGATATTACATTGTAACATGCTCTAGCAAATAGAAATAACAATTGCACGATTGCAAAAACTTATGTTGTACAATGTTAAACCCTATTTTTTGGGGCTCATCCTACCATTTTCATATGCAATTGTTAAGTAAATGACATTTATATTGTCAACCATTAGTAATATATCCCAAGGGAATACGACAATTCATTGAGTGAGGTTACCTAAAATGGTTTAACATGTGGTTGCTCAAGTGATGAACAAAAAACCCAATTTTAGAAATATATACACTTTTAAGCATAGTGTATGGCACACACTATCCTTTCTACACATTTTTCACACATTCTAGTAAAATTGTATGGCTACACTCAAATGCTAAATTTGTAGTGTACCCACATGTTTTCAAAATAATGTGTGGAAAAAAGTGTCGAAAATCCATATGTATTTGACTATGTTGTATGGTTCACATTACCATTGCCATGCATTTTGGTGAATGGATTGGTTGAATGCTTGCTTCCTAGTCTAGCCATATGTTGTTGACTTTAAATATGGATTATCACTAGGGTTTAAAGTTTAAGGGTAATTTAGGTATATGACAAAAAAAATTCACATTGTAATTTGAAAATGTATGGACTTTGAAGACAAAAGTGAATTTTCATGGAAAGAAGGGGTAAATTCTATAGGTTTATTTTCTTCAACCTCATGTGGTAACATTATTGTCTTTTTTTTGGAAGATGAGCATGAAGATGAAACCCTAAGTGGAGGTTCATTCTTTTTGTAGGCCTTTTTGTGTTGGAATTGGTGGTAGTTTTATGTGATCACACAACATGCTTGTGTACAAATTGTGAGGTCAATGCTTTTGTGTGGTACTAGTATAGAGGGAGATCATGAATTTTCCAATGATTCATTTCTTTTTCCATGATGAGGAGGTAGGTTGTGTGCCAAGTGTTGAAGAACATTTCAAGGTGTTCAACAAAGTGATGGATTTGCCTCCTCTTCTACCCTGTGGTGAAACATACTTTCATTTATCTAATTTTGAGTTAGATATTGAGTTTGATGAGGACTTGGAGCATCTTGTGGGAGTAGATGAAGGAGAACATTCAAATGTCACAAATGTTGGCCAACAAAATCTTGAAGATGAGCTTTCACTACGTATTTTTGATAGAACCATCTTCAAAGTTTGTTCAATTTACAAATGTAAGTAGGAAGCTCATGATTGACTATATTGAATCATTAACTTTTCCAACATTTGTTCAAATTTGTGAAGCAAATGTAGATTTTCACCTTTAAAAAATAAATCATTGATGTTATTTTGATCCCAACAATGCTCCTTCCACCATAGATAGGTGGAAAACACTTCAAGGCAAATTGTTGTTGAAAGTCACTGATGAAATAAAATTTGTATTGAACGATTACCCCAAAAGAAAGCAAATATTTGTGTGCAACATTGGCATACAATAGTAGCAAATTGTCATGTTGATGCTTATGGCAAACATTCGTCACCTGTACACACTCATGATGTTATAAAAGAACATTGGAACACAAATTCATGGATTAGTTGCCGCAACCTTAGCCTTTGGCTCACCACTAAGGCAAGGGCTTGTAAGGGTGCATGCCAAGAGGGAAGCCCAGGAGTCACATCTTATGCTCCCAGAGGAGTGTAGGAGAGTGTGAGGGAATGAACCCTCACACTCCCAAGTGAGCTCCAATTTTGGGAATTGGAGTCCCGAATCTTCAGAGAGTGATTGCAAGGGTCAAAACCCATTGGATTGGAAAGTTCCTTATATCATTGAAAATCTCTTGAAACTTAGATGTCTAAAATGGGCTTGCATGACCCATTTGGACACGTAAAACACAAGTTATGGCCAAAAGAAAGGTCAGGAGTCAAATTGGCAATTTGACTTTTGACCACTAAAAGTCAAGAATCGCCCTGATTTCCTTATTTTCAGGTGGCTTGCAACATACCATTGAAAAGATCTTGACGAGGGCTACAACTTTGCTTCAGACTTCATCTCAATCGGAGGTTTTCACGCAAAGTTATAGGCCTCCAAAGTTGTAGGAATCTCAGTTGTGAGAATTTTGGGACTTTCACTTGGGAGTCCCGGGACAAATGACATTTGGGTGTTGGTCTTGTGGCCAAGAAAAAAATGTACAATAAGGGGGAAGGTGGTGGCTTCCCCCAAGTCCGAGCTGTGGTGAATTTTGTGAGTTCATGTTTGCCCGTGGCTCGTCCGTGCACTAAAGTGCTACAACTACGCACTAACCAACTTGTTGTTTGGTTTGTGCAGGTTTGTGTGAGTAAGTGAAGTGCTTGTAAATCTTCCTAGTCCCATCCCGGAGCTCCAACACGCCCCTTTACCCCCAAAGTGCTGCAAGCCAGGAAGTGCGCCCCAATTCCTTCTCTTTTCACTCTCTTCACCTTTGGACTCACAATTGAGTCCATCAAGGAGCTTGGGGGTGAGTTATTGGTGGAATGCCACCATCATTCATTGTAAAATAATGCCTCCAATCTTGCATTTTGTTAAGAAGCTCGACTTTGGGATGAGGTACATAAAGTTTTTCATAAATTCTTGACCAAAAACTTGGTAAAATATGCAAGAAACATGTTGTATTACAATAGGTTTTTCATGGCTTTGTGACAAAGCTTCATAAAGTCTTTTATGATTGTTGCCATAGGGGTAGGAAAAAGAGAATTTTAAAAAAACAACAAGATTTCAAAAAAGGTCCATTGTTAAAACAAAGAAGGAAGTTTTTAAAATGCGATTGTGAGTTAGATTTACATTGGCATGTTTGTGTAAGCAATTAAATACTTCAATCGCTAAGGGGAAAAATTGATCGACAAGGTGTTGGTTGCAAAAACTCCTTTCCTTGGCACAACGTAAGAGGTGGATACCCATAAGGTTAATGGGATGTGTGCACACACATTGAAGGATGTTTGTAATTGAAGGATGGGGTAGTCCAAGTCGTGTACACAGTGTTGTGGAAAAAACTAGGGAAGATAATCAAAAGGATGGGAAAATTGGTCGAGCTGCAAGCTAAATGCCTGCCTTTGGGCCAAAACATGATAAAATTTGGGCATGGTGGGTTTAACATGTCTCGTCAGAAAGCATGTTGGAAAGGGTATGATGGTGTAGATGTTCAAAGATGGAATGTTGAAGTTGAACCATTTGTTGCCCAACAAATTGTTCAAATGGAAGAAAACATGCATGGGTTGGGGGTGGTAGAAGATCACATGTCACCTTGAGGTGTTGCTAGAAAAGTAATGTGCTATTATCAATTCATAGTAAGGCTTCAAGAAGGAAGGGGGGTTGATCAACCATAAACCTATTAGCTATGATTGAAGTGATAAGGGCTTAATTCTTTAAATAGGATGTTGGGGCGATGATGGATGTTGATATGAGCATGACACCACCAAAAGTTATTGGGAAGGAGGCTTGTTTACAAGCTAAAAGTCCTTTTGGGCTATTAAAGGATTGTGGACCCAAAAGTCATCCAATCATTTAAAGGAGGGAGGAGTCAAAGGAAATAAGGGAGTTTGTGAAGGTGGAAGATGGAGATGTGCATTGTAAAAGATATGATGGGTGTTGCACAAAACAATGACTTAAAATTCCAAAGGCCACCTGAACATCACCCATTCTAGGGAGAAGGTCCACATGTTGAGCATCTTCTAATAGGGCATCTTTGATGAAGGATGATGTGAAAATTAAGGTGCCCAATGGAACCCCTAAGACTTTAATTCCTTTAGATGGGGTGGTAAATTAGGATGGGATGTTGAAGTCTGGTGGGAGGCCAGAGGGTGACCATGTAACACATTTCTGAAGTTGGATAGAAAGACCTATAGCACATAGTTCGATTTTGAAATGCTCATATGTAGATGATACAATTGAAGGGGGACTTATGATGTGAGTGCCATCTTTAATGGATGGAAATAGACAAGAAGGGAAATGACTAACTATAGAACATAAGGCCCTAAAATGGGCTAAAGTGAGTAGTGCCCTTTTTAAAGGATCATTTTGACAAGTTCCCATCATAGATGGGATGATTGTGACATCACCTTCACGATTACAATGATTATAGAATAGAGGAGACTCAAATGCATAGAATGTATGAACAAAGGGGATGAGTTGTATGATGTCCCCACTTGTTACACAAAATTCTTGAAATATGACCTTTCTTAACATTGAATTGAAGGCGTTTGCCATGTCCAATTGAAGAATAACTAAGTTGAAGTGATTGTCTAGGGTGCATTTGATGCTATGGATTACTACTTCACAACCACCCTTAGTTATAACTCCAAATTAGTGGGGGGGAAAATGTGTTGCAAAAGCTTTCTGAAATTGAAGGCATAAAATGTGGCTTGTGAATCCCAATGGGACGAACTCCACATGAAGGTTTGGTCATGGTTAAGAGGCGGGTTGCTCTAAATACACGTGCAATTTGGGGTGGAATGTGACCTTATGCAATATGAAAACAAAGTTGGAACAACTGAAGGAATCCACTAACTGAATCTTCAAGGTGAAAACTATTGCAAAGGTGTTCAAAAACCGTCCCAAAAGGACCACTTGCTGATAAAAGCTGCATGCATTGCAATGCCAACTTGAAGGAATCAAAAGAAAGCTCGAGATCTTGGTTTGGTTCATAGTCTTTGTAGAAAAACAAGAAGTAGCCAGATGATTTGAAGTGTAATGTGGTGAGAGCTGAGGTGGTGTCAAAGGATGTGGGTGTGGGAGAAAATGGTGCCAAAGCCCAAGATGTTCAAGAGTATTCCCTTACACACCCAAAGGCTAAACTATGGAATAAGCGTTTGTGAGTTGGAGGATCATGTTGGGGGAAACAAATTGAATTCAAACTAGTTGACAAAACTTGGGCTTGTAAAAAAAACTCCTCTTGCAAATTTTCCCAATCGATTGCTAGAAAACGTTTGAGTCGAATCCATGTTTTCCTATGCCTTATTGTTCCATCACGAGGGGGCAAAATGAGACACCATTGGGTTAGTAGGAGGAGCAAGTATCAAGTTGCCACATTGTATTGGTCCTACACTAACTTATCCAATGGAAAACAAAATGCCACTTGTACATCACACCGTAGAACAGTTAGAATGTGGTTATACAAACAAGGACAACAAAGGCCTAAATGAAAAGAACCAAGCACATACAATGTTGAAACCCAAGTCTAAGCTCATGCAAGTGGAGTGGGAATAAGGGAAGGTATTGAGCCAGGATAATCACAAGTGTTTGTTAAGAACATTGATGACGAGCTAACCTTTGATTAGTAAATTGGCGTCCATAGGTGGGGCACGAGATTTTAGGTGGAGGTTGAAGATGTGTTGAAAAAATGGGGGTAGGTTGGGGGGTATGATCATGGCCAAATGTAGGGACCAATAGAATGGGAAGGGGAAAATGTCTTAATTGTGCATGATCGTGGGGTTTGGGATAATTTAAGGTTGGGACCCCACATTCACATGAAGGGTTGGGGGCTAGTAGGGGGAATTAGTAGGTGGTGTATGATTTGTTAGAATTGGAGGGGTAACTAGTGGGTGGTTTATGGTTTGCATGGGGGATGAGGTGGAGGATAGGTCAGTGGTGGTGCACAAAGAAGTGAATGGGTGATGGGAACTACAAGGTTCAATGAGATGTGATGAATTGGGTGACATGGGACATTTGGTGCCCATGACGTAAGAGGTTTATTATGAACATAGGCCCCATTTTCTAAAGATTGCCTATTGCTACAAGGTAATCTTAAATCTGCAAAGTTAATCACACACAATATTAAATGAAATGAAAGGAAAAAAAATAAAAATTTCAAGAAGTCTTTTGTTAGGGCATTATATTAAGGCCAAGCCTTAACTTCATTATAGGCCTAGGTGTCATGATCATTAGGCTATTGGATGCAATAAGACCTATACACTTTAATACCAAAATATTAGATTGGAACCTATTTGGGCAATTACAGATAGGTCCCACATTTAAAAGATTACATATTTCAACATGGTAATTTTAAACCTATAAAGCCAACCACATAAGATTAGACAAATCAAATAGAAAAAAAAATTGAATTGTCACAAAAAAGTAAGTCCAATTTCAAAAGATAGCTGAATTTTAATTTTGCCATAACCTTCAACATCATCATCCTTACTCTACTAGGTTTGACATAGTCTATATATATATATTTTTAAAAATTATGCAATAATTAAGGGGCCCATAAACTTTTAATCATTTATTCTTTGGATTACCTAAGTAATGTAACATCCAATTTCAATAATAGAAAAACACCTTAGATTCAAGCTTTTGCTTTAAAACAAAACATCCTAAGAAACATGTTATTGGTGAATGACTAGCCATTAAATATTGACAAGTTCACATTTACAACACATTTACATTTATTTATTTATATTTATTTGTATATTTTCTTCTCCTTTTGCTATTTTTCTAGGACTGTGACAAAAACAAAGAAAAACCAAGATTGTGGTGAAATATTTCTCTTTGTAATAATTTTTTTCTAATGTGCTTAATTT
>Ga0209208_10010682_pt1 | contig 11875 bp, 8 predicted proteins | sample S1TSphfallax_3_FD_187694 | JGI IMG/M metagenome (GOLD analysis project Ga0209208, IMG submission 187694) | Host-associated microbial communities from peat moss isolated from Minnesota, USA - S1T2_Fd - Sphagnum fallax MG (SPAdes) (version 2) | ecosystem: Host-associated > Plants > Peat moss >...
AACATTCAATTTTTCTTTTTCACAGATTGGCGAAATTTCCCTTCAAAAAACTGGTTGAAACCAGTGATTTTATTTTGTGGTGATTTTTTGCATATCTCCAACCTGAAACATTTGATTAGGACACATACTAAGGATTTTTTTGTGGAATAAATGGCACCCACTAATTCTCCAGATTCTTTCTTAAATGGAAACACAAACTTACACTGGAGAAACATATTTGTCCAATTTTTTTCTCAAAAAAATATTCACCACAATGCGAAAATTTCCCAGGAAAAAAAAAAGTGCTGGCGAGTAAGTTGAACAATGGGCCATATTATGCAATTGATTACAATGCCTAAGTGCCATTGTTGCCTTCAAATTCAAAACATAATTAATAGTTAATGGGCAATATGGCATACCACACAAATTACCATGAGCCTAGGAAATTTAAAGAGGTCTTATTTAATTTATGCAAAACTAATTTCAACAAGTTGATTGTTATATTTAAAACAATAGGCAAATTTATATTTGAGCCAATTAAAGTTCAAAGTAACAAATAAGCATAGAAAAACATGAACATTTTCATGTTAACAACTTAACAACCTATAATGAAGAGTATTGCCAGAATTTGAAAATTATACGTCAATGATATCAATAATTACTAGTAGGATTGGAACATTTTTAGAATCTTCTATACTTGAGCAAGTTTTGAAATTTTCATGAATTCAAAGCCTAGAAGACAATACAAACCTTGTTTTCTAACTAACACGAAGCATCATTGATTTCATTGTGCTAAACTAGCCATGCTACACTTTTGGGGCAAGGAGAACAATTGCAAACCAAATGACCCTCAAAATGCTAAATGACAACCAATTATGAGCCCTACATCCATCCCAATGTGCCTAGCTCCTTCCACATTGCCATTGAGCTTGTTAATCTATCAACAAGGACACATTTGTTAACTTGAATGGATTGTCCACAATACCTTGAACTAAGTAATTTGATTTTATTCAAACATCTTGCTCAAGACTTTTTAAATGCTTTTTTTGGGGAGTAATTAGGAAGGTAACACTCCCTCATCTACACCTAGAAGGTGAAGTTGATATTGATATGATGAGGATTCCTACATATAACAACCATATATAGGCAAGATGGAGCTAGGTTGTTTGCAAAGGATTGGCACATCAAACAAATAGAAGGATGTTTGGCGTGAGTCAAACAAGGTGTACCCTTAATCATGTTTAATTAAACATGTCTCCAATCCTAGCCATGTCAATTGATTTTGTATAAGAACCGGATTCCTTATTGAATGGGATGGAATCAACTTTAATCCAAGGGATATCTAAGGCCAATTCATGATATTCATATGTGTTTTTTCATATTTCTTTCTATTCCAAAGCTCTTTTGTTTCATAAATATCATATTTCAATAAGAAATAAATCTAACTAGAAAAACATGATCCTTTGAAGTTCTTCATTTGAATACAATTTTCTAATTACAATTTAATTACTTGTAGTTGGACCGATTTTCAAGTTGTAACAATTTGTTTATAAGGTTTGAATGAAGTTCATGATTACAAAAATTGGAACATTTGAAGATGATAGAGCTTTGATCTTGGAATGAGCAAACATTTATTGTTTGAAATCTAGAGGAAGAGACATGTGGTTGAAGCTTGCCAAAGTGTTATCCCGTAGAAGAAAAGGAAACCTTCGATAGGGTGTTGAAAGTTTAGGAACATGAATACATCAAGGACTTGGGAGGAGGAGCTTCAAAAAGTTTTTAGACTATTCATTTAAAATGCATTACAATCTATTTGTTCCCAAAGAAGAACTTCTTTAGGGTTTCTAAAAGCTCTAGAAGAAGGTTATATAGCTTGGAAAATTGCTACAAGCTCTTTTAGCAACATAGTAATACAAGATTCCATTGCAATATTTCCAAGGAGGGAGGTTGTTGAAAGTCTAGGAAGTTATGGTTTGTTTGGGGAACTTTTTAAGTTCTTTTCTATATGCACAAAGAAAGGGGGGGCCGGGGGGTGGAGGATGCGTGGCAAGAAATGTGGGGGAAGAAGAGAAGGATTTGTAAGCTCAAAGAGATGAAGGGCAAAAGCTTCTTTTCGAGTTTGGAAATTGAAACATGATACTTGGCATGTGTTCAATGTGTTGGATCTAGGTCACTTGTAATCTTGGAGCCTATCACCATAGAGACTATACATTAAGATGCATTACAGTCTATCTATTCTTTTGAGGAGAACTCTTAAAGGTTCCTGAACGCTACAGAAGAATATTAGGGTTTGGGGAGTTGCTACAAATTTATAAGCATGCTTGAAGTGCCAAATGCTCAACTTCATGAAAAGGCAACATTTGTTTTAGGCCATCTAGCTCAAGTTCTAATCACTACTACTTTGATTTTTGCACTTGTTGAAGGCCTAGTGGTATTATCTGTGAAGGTTTGCAATAGTGAAGTCATATTGGGTTTGCCTATATTTAGATGGTAAACATAAATTTTGAAGTCATACATCATATCCACTAACATTCATAGAAATCTTTGCAACGTGACATAGTGGTTTAATATCTTTGTTCAAGAATATTCCACCTTCTTAGATGACCTTGATGTTCTAGAGATCATGGAGATTGATGCAAAATTTAAGTGGAATGTTTTGTTGGTGGGGGGGATGGCCTTCTTATTGGTCAATAGTCTTTCAAAGAGTGTGTAGATTTTATACAAGGAAAATTGAATGCTTACGAAAGGCGATAGCTCTTGATGGCAAGTACAAATATCAAATCCAAAATCTCTTGGCATGGTTGCTATGTCTAAATTTGGTTTACAAATTGTCAACACATTTCATTTTGCAAGTGAGCAACAGCATCACAATGGAAGGATCTTTTTGATCGATTAGGTGTAAACTTGGACCTCATGCAAAATCCTATGTTGTGAGTTGTTTTAACAGATCTCAGTGTACAAATAGCTTAAATGGGATATTTTGCTCCATGGCCTGGATGATCATAAGTGAGTTTTGCTAATTACAATAGTACTCTCTAAACAATATGAAACCCCCTCAGTGCACCCCTCCTCATCAAGGTTTTTCCAACCATACCAAGTTCACAACAAGAGGCACTGTGGTTTGAAAGATTTCAACGTGACAAACAAAACAAACAAACAAACTATCCTCCTTAATAGATAGATAATGTCAAACAAATGACCCAAAAAAGTTGAGGAAGGCGTTTTATGCAAACTGACTGCTTGTCTTCAAACAAGTGGAAAGTGATCTCCATCAGATTTCAACCATGGATCGAATCAAATTAACATGAAACTTAGACTGATGGATCACATGTCCAAGAACACAATAGACCTTTCAAGAAAAATTAGAGTATGAAATTATGCAATTGGGTACACTCCAAAAATTAGAGGAATCCTTCCCACCTTGAGCACCACCAGCAGGCATAAGCAAACTTATGTACATTTTGCATCAGAGATATATAAATTGCTTTGCATTAGAGATTGTGCTGCATTTTGTTCATGTTGCAACCTCTTTTTAGTGCCTTCAGCATTCAACATACTTTGTCCACATATTCTATGCACACCTGGTTTATATATACACTGTACAGTTTTATTTTTGCAAAAATTGGGTGGGGTGTTTTACAATCCTCTAATGTTCAGGAACATTAGAGGAGCAACAATTGACGAGCCACATATTTCTATGTGCACAGAAGAGCTGAAGTCTAAACCAAGCTGCAGCTAAATAATTTTTAGATCTTGCACAAAATTTGCAGGATAGTACCCTCCTGTTGCAATGCAAAGTCGTTGGTTGTGTTTAAGCTTCAAGATTTTGCAAGGCAACAAAAGTGTCATAATCTGCACTCAAATAAGTATGGTCCCTAGCAACCAGGTCCTAGTGACCCACAAAAATGAATGTACAAAATTTTAGAGCTCTCAACAATGATTGATCAGAAATTATGCACTCTCTGTGATCTACAATACCAAGCACAAATGAAGCCGAAGGATGGGTTTGTTCATCAATGGTGATGATAAGATGGGCGGGCATAAAAGTTGTGCGGATAGTCGAATTCCTGGCCCCTGAAATCCTCTCCAGGAGAAGGATATAGTTGCTGGGTGTGCACCTGTGATGAGCTTTGAGGATATCTGGAGTAAGATTTGGCACTCTCGTCTGCATAATTGGATGTACTATGCTTCTCAGTTGGTATCCAATTAGGCATAATCAACTCCGACCGCTTCTTGATCTTCTTTACCCGCCTGAGCACTCGCATGGGATTCACAAACATTCCAGTCACAGTCACCATTTGATTCTCCTGATCAGTCTTCACCCTTTCCACCCCTGAACAACATTCCAGCAGCCAAGGAAGAAAAAAACAGAAAAACATTATCAATTGTCACATGTGATCGAGCATTGTAATTTTCTTTTTCTTTTTCCCAGTTTTTTGTTTTCAGATGTAGCATCATTCGCAATCATCCCACAAAAGATTTAGCATTCATGTTTGTAGATAAGTTGTGTACAAATTGGAGAAAACTGTTTCAGAAAATCTTTCATAAAACATTTCTCATTTTTTGGTGATTGATCTTCAAGCGTAGCAGCTGAGGCTCACCTTCCATTTCTAGAAGGGCCTTCTTCACCTTCTCCTCACACTTGGTGCAACACAAGGGTACCATCAACTCCACAACCTGCAGCTGTGCCACCGCCCCCGGAAACATTATCACACAATTACAAAGTTTGTACAATAATTTGCACTTAGACTAGTCTCTTCTCAACTATGGAATGTTCACGGGCTTATTGATCGAACCTTGATGCAGGAATTTTCTTTTGTTTTCTCAATTTTGTGACGTATCCAAAGTGGTGATCATCCATAAGACGATTAAATCAACCAGATTTTGTTCAGATCAGTTGTATGCAGCAGTGAAGAAATCATTAGTACAGGACAAGGAAGACTTATAGGGATTGATGGCATACCGACTGCATCGGCCTAGTGTTATAACGTGTTTCAACGATGGGTGCCTTGTACCGAGTCTCAGGCGGCGCATCAGGTAGCACATCATCCGCCTGCTGGTAGTTGTGCCGAGTGGGGGACTGGAGCCGGAAGCCAGCTTGTGATCGCTGGTTGTACTGTGTTCTGTAACGAGAAGCTGCTTCATCGGCCTCATCATCCTGATAATACACGCGATGTGGTACTAATTTCTGATGCTGCTGCTGCTGATGTTGATACGCACTGCGGGGGAAGTCAGCTTGATCATATTCCTGATCATAATATTGCGGATAACTCGGGATGATCCATGTGAGCTCCCTGTCCCCGTAAAATAGCTGCAACACATTATATCGCAGATCGTTAATCCACCAAGAACCCATCATCACTAGGATCTAGAAGATTTTGCCCATTCAGCTTCTCAATCCGCAAATACTCATGAATATCAGACCTATTGAAGTCGAAACAAAACTGTACACCGAAAACCAAACAAACAAACAAACAAACAATCCGATGGCTGCTGCATAGCTAGTATTCGTCCACCGCAAGCTTCGCGCTTTGGAAAGAAGCTGAGAAATAATTCCTCTCTGGTATTACTTACTTACCTCTTGCATGGACATCATGGGTGGTTGCTGAACTGACTTCTTTGAGCACGTGCAAAGAAACTTGTCACAAAGATCCCGCGAGGATATATTCACCAGCAGCTGAGACAGGACACTAGGTTTTCAAAGAGAGAGCGCGCGTGGGATTGACGTTGCAGAGAGATACTGCGCTCGATCGATGTGCGGAATTGGATCAACCGATCTGTGACGAAAACAAGGCTAGATTGACAGGTCCTCGAGTCGTCGTCCAGTGTTGGGTGGTAGATCTATAATAAGTTTCTTCGATCACAAGCAGCAGTGTGTAAATCGTTCACTAGATCAGTTCAATTGAAAGCGCTATTGACGAGATGATGGCAATACTAGAGATCGCTACTAGCGCCTGCTGGAGTACCTCAAGGAGATCAAAGCCGAAACATCCACAGCTACAGCTTAATCCGACCCCAAAACAAACGAAGGTTCACAAACAAGAGTACTACGCGTAATATTTTGCAGATCACAGATCGATCATGGATCAGCTGTCAAAAAGGCCGGAATGATAACTACTACTGAATACAAGATCACATGAACAGCTGCTGCAAATACGAATGAATACGAGAGAGACGGACTTAGCTAGATCGACAGATGCTTAGATTAGAGGAAAGAAAAACACACCCGCAACTCCGAATGACCAAAACACGTATTGACAAAAGAAGCAAAACAAAACAAAACAAAACAAAGAAAAAAAACACTGAAAGTTTTTTGTTTTTCACGAGCGAGCGAGCGATTGATTGACGATGAAGATGGTGAGAGATTGATTGACGATGAAGATGGTGAGCGATTGATTGACGATGGGTTCTTGAAGACAAGCAGATGATGTTGTGGTGTTCACTGACGGAGAGAGGTGGGTAGTATTCACAGATGGATATGTACATGGGAAAACAAGGGTAGGGGAAGCTTGGCAGTTTATACTAGAGAAAAACATCCCCTTCAAACATCTTTTCTCTAATTTTATTTCAAAGGGCCAAGGGGGCCCCTGCAAATGGGACGGTGTGAGATGAGATGAGCTTGGCCAATCTGGTCCATCTCATCTCGGCCGCACCGTCCCCTTTGTCACTGGGCCAGGGTGAACCAGCAGCACCCACCACCACCCATGTTGGTCCCATGTACTTTACTTACTAACTTGGGTGCTGGTTCACCACCCCCCCCAACCAAGGCCTCTTTAGGGTCTTTAGCTTCTTCAATACCGGTACCTTACCCTACCTAAGGTCAGTTTCATCATTAAATAATATCCTCAAAATACTGAAATGAAATTTTGGGAAAATATGAAGTTCACATGTTGAAAATCATCACAATTATATCAAGTTCTACGCTTCTGAATAATTTCTTCACTACTCATTTCACAATATTATAGCAGCTGATGGAAAAATATATATAATTTGAAATTTTAAAAACGACTTTCATTTTTTGAAAAAAAAATTATTATTATTCATTTTGTCAAGGTGGAAACTGAAAAAAAAGAGAGGGTCCAGGATGCCAATTTTTTTGGTTCTTTTTCAATTTTAATCAAAAGTCCATGTCCAAATTCTTGCCACCTCCTTTGACCCCATCTTTCCAGTCAACTTGGCACCTTAGTCAAATTGAGTTTTTTTTTTTAGTTGCTTATAGATGGCCTATATTTTTCTAAAATACAACTTTGGTTAGAGTTTGTGTGATTGAGAAGCTTTTCCATATGTCCCCACACACAGTTGATGCCGTCCCATTAGCTTTGGCCAAAATGGGTGATGAACACAAACTATGCTCACCCAATGAGCAATTGCAACATGCACCCAATAGACCCAATTTATTTTTTCTTTTGGGGAGGAGGGTGGGGATTGTTGGAATATTTTCTGGTTCCCAATGTGTTTCCATCAAGTTCCCAAAAGGTTCCCCAAGATGTTCCCAATAGCACCAAACTTTTATTTATTGTATATGCTTTGGCCAAAGTTGAACTGTCATATATAAAGTTGAATAAACTGTAAAGTAGAGCCAAAGAGAAGCACATTTGTGCTTCTATTTATGTTATGGAACAAATTTTTTAGGGCTATGCATTAATCATCTATAAATGCAGACTATGTATCCCAATAAACTTGGTGGTCATTGCAACTTGGAGTTCATTAGACAAAAAAGAAATGCTAATAGGGTCTACTTCAAATAGATTCTGACCTACCCACAAACACTTGAAGACCATTTCTCCATGACAAAAGTATCTACTAGGTTTATGGCATGGTTTAGGGTTCCAGGTATAAATAGAGTCAATTGGTATGGTCCACTTCAAACATCAGCTATTCTAGGTCTGGAGAATTGAGCCTATATCAATTTGCAAGACCCTATTTTTAATGCCAAAATCACCAGTTGTGGTTTGTGTGAGAGAGATATATTTTGTGAAATTTGAGGATCCCTACAGTTCAAAGGTTCCCTAGCCCATAATGTAGGTACACTACCCAAAAAAAGTGGAACTTTTACACTGGATTGCAAAAGTTTTTAAGTGCCTTTCACAATGAAACTCACATTGAAAATAGTTACCCAACTAGCATGTACAATATTAGTCCTATGCCTTAACCTCTAGAGGTTGGTGCACAAAAGTGCACTCACAAGATCTAAAAAATGTCGGGTTCAATGAAAAATTGTTCACACAAAAGAAAATTGTTCACATATTGCTGGAGTTAGTTGGTCGGGAGAATTTGGAGGCCAGGACATACTTGTTCAATTGAACTTGGCCGAGGTTCAAACTTCAGAATGATGAGTCATAGAACAACTGGACATCGCAGAATGATGGAATCTTGTAAACAAGATATTGCTTTCTGAACTCTCTCTCAATGTCGGTTGCTGTCTCCTTAGCAGCATCTTAAGTTGCCATCCAGCATTGGCCTTAAAAGAATGCTCATTAGACATCTCATGCCTGCCTGTCTGGAGTTGCCAGCTTATTAGACATCTTGGGTAGTGTTCCCCTTTGATTCTGTTACTGAGAATTCTTTGTTCAATACACTCGCTTGCTGTTACATATCTTGTTATAAGAATTTTATATCATTATATGAATGAGGCAATCCTAATACATGACATTGCAAACTCATCCCCTAAAGTTGCCCAACTTATGGATTCCATAGGGAGTTCTTTATCCAAGAATGTGATAAACCCCCCTTTCCTGTCATCCATCTGAAAAATGATAAATTTCACATTTGGATTGAAAAATCAGTTGCAATTCATGAAGATTTCAAGCTAACCTTGAATAACAAATGCTTGAAAAAAGCAGTGTGTTTTTTTTGGGTGGCAAAATTTTGCACAAAGGACTGGGTACAAAGGATTTTTTTTGGGGGAAAAAGCATCAAAGTTGCCATATTTTGGAGGAAAAAAAAAGCCTGAAGTCACCATATTTAGACAATATATTGTTCAAAACAAAGCAGGATCCTAAAAAAACCCTACTTCACTATCCGACCTCTAACCACCAAATTTGGCTCATTCCTCTTGTGGGTGATTGCAAGTCCACCTACCTCCTAAAATTGGGGAAAAAAAAAGAAGATTCACCAAAATGCCAAGTTATTATTTTGGTAGAAAATACAGGAATGGCTTTTGGGTGGCACTCTTGTAGTTAGCACGTTGAGACTATGTTGGTGAGATGACCCATAATTGGCCCAATGTCTGAGGAGACCTAGTTGGGTCATGTACAGGAATCTGGCAGAATCCAGCTGGAACTTAACTTCTTCAGCAAGTTTCAAAATGTCCAATTATAAACTATTCCAAGAACCCATTTGACATGCACCTCCAATATTTGTCTTCCACACACTAGCCTAATTGGAAACATTTGCTAAATTTTACAATGTTTGAAAAGCTTGCAGGACACTCCTCATATGCATGTAAAGCAGGGGCAGAAAAAGTTTGCAACGTATCTGGAGGGGACTATATTCATCAGACTTTCTCTTGTGCAAAGCATGCCGCATTTTGAAAAGCAGAATCATTGATCGGGTATGAGGGGAAATAATATTGGTGCTTTATGCCATGTAACTCCAAGGAAATAAGCATGCTTCTGCTCTGCCTCAAGCGAGCACGCTTCTGCTCTGCCTTGAGCACGCGGTTATTTCAAGAACTCCCAACATCTTAAAGAAATGTGCTCTCTATATTCAATGGTCTCTATCACATGGACACTACAGTTCCCTCCTCTCCTTCTCAGTCCCTTGGCTCCAGTGATTGATCTTTGTGGGTCATAATTCACTACTAGTTATACTACTACAAGAGTGACTCTCTGTTTCTGTTTCAAGGGTGTCCCAGAGGGCCACTCAAAACCATTCATTCAGAAGGCTATTTTACCATTTACGAAACTATATTGCATAGTTGTGCAATGTGGAGTGAACTAGAATACCATCATGGTCCAAAGTAGAATGTAAGATTTGCATAGATTAAAGAATGAGTTCTGATTTCCCTATGAGGGCTCTTTAGAGGAGAGGGACTGTGCCATATCCTGGTTTGAGAGCTCTCATGATTAGTAATATAGAATTCAAGACTGACTTGGTCAGCATTGCCACCCACCTGCAAACTGAACTAAATACTAAAAGTTTAGGGAAAATTCCCATAGTGGTACCCAGTAATATGTACTGGTAATGTATCTCCCATTTCTTTAAGGAGTAGCTGCAAAATTCCTCCTTGAAAAATATTCATGGACACAAGGTGTCTTCAAATACACAAAGAAATTTCTCTAAGCTGCAAGCTAAATACTGTTGAAGAAAGCCATTTTGCTGATCTATATCCTCATCAAAGGCTACTAAGAAGAGTACATCTTATAAGTTTGTCTTAAGGGCCTAATAAACCCTACACCCTTTCTTCCATTCCATTTATTTGATTGCACATATTGAATGGTACTTGAAACTCTGCAACTACAGTCCGTGAATCTGTTTTGAGAAAAAAAAACTACTGGAAAAAGGGTTGTGTTTTTAAAGTGTCAAATGTGTTTCTTTCAGCAAAGTTTCACCATTTTTTGAGAATTCAAATTGACAAATAGAACATAATAGTTGGGATGATGAGATTAGTTGACAAACAGTCTCGGCTCCTCTTTTGATGGGCAATATTTTATCTACCAGTCTTTGCATGGGGTTGTTGAGTTTCAGCTGGTCTTCTTATGGGCTCGATATAAAAACGATGGAAAAAACAATTTTAAAATAACTTTGAACTAAGGTTAGCCCCACCCACACATTGTGGGAGTATGTTTTGGATGTACAATAATAAAAACTTGTGTCGGTTTGGTTTTTTAAATGGTTTTGAGACATCATATTTGCACACAATGTGATGGTTGAAAAAGGCCATTGCATAGTTCAAATCTTGCTATGGATTGATTAGATTGTTTGATTGGTCCCCATGGCACAATCTCTCACTCCTATTGGTTGGTCAAATTATGTAATTGGTCCACTTGCTTTGTTATCAACAATCTCCTCCTTTTCAAAGTTGCACTTTCAAGTTTATGGGTGGAGCTTCAGATATATGAATATGTTATAATAAATCCAAAAATTTGAAACAAGCCTAGATACCTCTCTAAGAAAAGGAAATTTAACTTCAATACTTTATTTAATTGGTCCACTTGCTTTGTTATCAACAATCTCCTCCTTTTCAAAGTCGCACTTTCAAGTTTATGGGTGGAGCTTCGGATATATGAATATGTTATAATAAATCCAAAAATTTGAAACAAGCCTAGATACCTCTCTAAGAAAAGGAAATTCAACTTCAATACTTTTATTGAACAAAATCAAATCACATCTTCAAAGGGGAATATGTCCTATCAATTTTCAACTTCATCAACTCCTCTTTTCATTGCTTGAATCTTGCATAAATTTATTCAAAATGTCATCCAAAATCAATATTGAAAAACTAATGACAAAATAAGAAGTGCTCAATTCAAGTGTATAGACAAAACAAGATAGACAATCAACATGTCAGATGTACAAGAAGAATTCAAGAGTTGAGATACTTTTACTTCACATATTCTTTCATTCTTAACAAAGAGCTAACTGATCAATATCCATTACATCTATTCTGCAAAATGATATGCACATCACTGTATCCAAAGTATTTTACTTAAAGGAGGAAGCATTGAGCTTGGCAACTTGTACCCTTTGCATAACAATCTAGCTAGTTCCATAATTTCACATGGGACCATGAATTTCAAACCATGGACTGCATTTTATACCAGAAGACGGGTTTATTGTTCATTCCGTTTGCCCCGGAGGAGTTTTTGCATGCAAATCATCTCAATCATCACCTTCCTTCTTTTTGGAGCTTCAAGTAGAGAGCGAACAAATTAACTCATTTCATGGTCCTGTA
>Ga0209208_10010683_pt1 | contig 11874 bp, 12 predicted proteins | sample S1TSphfallax_3_FD_187694 | JGI IMG/M metagenome (GOLD analysis project Ga0209208, IMG submission 187694) | Host-associated microbial communities from peat moss isolated from Minnesota, USA - S1T2_Fd - Sphagnum fallax MG (SPAdes) (version 2) | ecosystem: Host-associated > Plants > Peat moss >...
TTTTCCAATCAATGCTGATGGATAATTGGAGGTTAATATATATTTGTCCAACTGACACTATGTGCAGGTGCATCATTCTGGAAGATGCATCATGTGAATGAGCGCCGCAAAACAGAGGAGTTCTATGCAAAATTGGATGCAGGTGAAATTACAGTTCGTGTTGAGTAGTAGTGCGGAAAATATGTCCAGTTTTCATGGTAAGCTTGAGGAGCTTTTAGGTAGTCTCCTGTTTCTTGTTTCAGTTCATGGAATGATATATCCTTGTTTATTATGGCAGGCAAATCATCTCAAGTGCAGATTCTGTTAGGAGTTTTCAAGCCATAATTTGAATTCATATTTTGATCCAGACTGTTGATATCCTTCTTTCATTTTGTTTCCTTTTTTTATGTCAACAAGCATAATTTTGTGGCATGTGCAGATTATGGTTGGAGTGAACAAAATCTTGGAGCAAGGGAAGCGGTGGTGCAGAGCTGAGATGTTTCATGTCTTCTTGAACTGTTGGTGTAAGGGATCTTTAGTTACAAAATTTGGCAGGTATCTTTGAGGCACGCACAACAACTCTTCTATATGGTGCATGGAAAATCTCCATGTGGTCGAAGGAATACTGGCACTCTCTTGGGATGATCATTGTATGACGGGTTTCTAATCTCTCTTTTAATAAAGAAGGTGAATCAAAGCAATTTCTCCATCTTTTTAACCATCTCCTAAAGGGTTAAGATCCTTGCATGAATGCCTGATTTCTTAGGCTATTCTTGTACAGAGTGCCACTAAAGAATCACTGTTGGATTCAATTCTGCTGGTACTTATTCATGCTTCATGAACCCTAGCCTATGGTCAGTTACATCATTAAATAATCCAGAAAATTATGAAATGTGGAAGTGGAGATGATGAAAATTCTGAATATTTCACCTCCCTGATCAAGAAATTTGTGACCAGGCATTTGTATAAGCAATCACCTTTTGCAAGCAATCCACTAGACACCTTTAGTCTTTCTTATACTTCAAATGAAATTGATTGCCTTGGTGATTACTTTGACACATGTTTGCTCTTTCTGTTTGATGGATAACTTGGACTATATGTGTTTAATGAGGAATAGATGGGACATCCTTCCACTAGAAAAGCATGAATAGGCATGGATTCATGCCACCATTTGTGCCATACATCCAATATTTTTGGAACATGGGGCACTCCCCAACATAGAAGCGAAAATACTAATATGCTTTCACCCCCTCTCCCATTGCCTTTACATATGCTTGCATTGAATGTCGGTTCATATAAGGTGAGCCCAATAGATGATTCTTTTGATGTTTGCAAGAATTAGGGTTTTTAGTTTTTACTCCAGTTCAATAAATAGGAAATCTTGAAAAACACTTCAGTCGGGGGATCTTTCTCATAAGGACTCTGCTTGTTATTCCCTCATGTTTCTGTATGGAAGGAAGGATCTTGGAAGAATGTCTATCAACAAGTCACTACTACACACTTCATTCAGTTTCTTTGATATCTGGAGGTTCTGCATCTTTGTTCAGGTTTGATGGAATGAGTATGCTCATGAGGTTAAGGAACCAGCGAGTGGCATTTGTAGGAGACTTCATGGTTTGGACACAGTGGAAATCACTCATTTGCCTCTTAATGAATACCATTCCCAACAAATTGTCAATCAAGGAGATGAATGGAAGAAAAATCTACAAAGACAACACCATGCTTAGTTGTCTTGTTCCCAGGCTTCAATGCTACAATCAAGTATTATCAATCTTGATGGCTTGGGTGTGAGGGGCAGTCTACGAAGCAATCACCCTAGAGGGTGAAGACCACCTTGAAGCTTGATAGCTTCGAGTTAACTAGTTCTGCATGGCACTGCAAATTGAAGAAAGAAATTGAGATTGTATGAGATAAACTCTCTTGAGTTGATTAAAAAGATAATTCATAAGTACTTATATACACTACGCCAAAACGGTGGCATCAATAAAGAAGTCTAATTTGTACAACAACTAACTATGTCATTGCTCTAATTTACCATAACTAACTTTCATCATTGCTCTTTTAATCTATACAAGTCACCATCATTACTTTGCTAATTTTTCTGGATCACTGCAATTACTTACTGCAACTAACATTCCTAATTTCGTAACTTGTTCATTTATCTATGAAGAGCACTCTAGTCATAATGGGAAACTATTTTGCATGCAGCCAGTTACTAATTTGAAAGCTTGGTGGTTAGTTGTGCTACAATTAACTAATTTTTCTACACCCTCTCTCACACCTTACCAAAAATAAATAAATAAATCTTGTAGTCTATCAATTGAACTACTATTTTTAATTATTGTTGGACACTATGTAGTCCAATCTTTTGTTTAAAAACTTCAAATTTTTCTTTTCCTAAAGGCTCGGTCATTATGTTTGCCTCCTATTCATTGGTTGAAATGTATGTCACATCAATTTCTCTTGCTTCTATCCTCTCACAAATGTAGTGATGATGCAACTTTATATGCTTCATTCTTGCATGGAATATAGGATTCTTGACCAACTTGATGGCGCTTTGGTTATCACACCAAATTGTGGTTGGAGCAAATTTGTGAAGACCCAATTCTATGGCTATTTTCCTTAGCCAAACATCTTCTTTGGCTCCATCTGCCAACACCTTGTATTCCACTTCCACAATGGATAATGCCATAATAGGTTGCAACTTGCTGCTCCACACAATGGAACTACAACCTAGGTTGGAAAGTAAGTCAGTTGTTGATTTTCTCCTATTTAGATCCCTCACCCAATTTGCATATGCATACCCCACAATTTGTCTAGTGTCCTTTCTTGGGAGCAATAATCCTAAATCAATTGTTGCTTTGATGCATTGTAAGATCTTTTTGTTGAATCCATGTGTGCTTGTTGTGGTGATGTTGTGTAACAACTTACACAACTTATTGCAAACACAATGTCAGGTCTAATGTTGGTGAGAAAAATCAAACTTCCCACAAAACTCTAGTATTCAACCTAACTAGTGCATTTCAAGTTCATATCATTCCATAGTTGAATCCCTTCCTAATTGGAATTGTTGTTGGTTGGCATTCCATCATGTTGAACCGTGCAAGGAACATTGTTACATATCTTCTCAGCACTAGTATGATACCAATTGGCATATACACAAAGTCCAACCCAATATAAATCATCATCCAACCTAACTTGGACATTTCAAATTGTTTTTCAAGTTGCAATTCAATCTTTGTTAACATGGCCACATCACTCTCGGTCAAGAACAAATAATCAACATAGAGCACAAAGATCATGACTCTAGTGTTTAAATTTTTGTAATAAAAATTGTGATCTACTTCACTCCTCGTTAAACCATATTGACGTAAAAAATTATCTATCTTGGTGTACCAAGCTCGAAATGCATGTTTCAATCCATAGATTGCTCAAAACAATCAACACAGTTAATGTTCCCTCCCTAGCACCTCAAAACCTTGAGGTTTTGTCATGTAAACTTCTTCTACAAGGTCAATGTTTAAAAAAGTTGCCTTCACATCAAGGTGTTTGATGCTCCAATTGTGTCAAGCAACCAAAGCAACCACCATATGTATGGTCAACCACTTCATAGTGGGCGCAAAGGTTTCTCTGTAATCAATACCTTTTTGATGTTCAAATCCTTGGGCCACCAAACATACTTTCAATTTTCCCACGCTGCCATCTAATGATGTTTTCATCTTCTACACCCATTTTGTGGTTATTGGAACTTTTGTAACAGTAGATTCATGAGAGTCCAAGTTTCATTTTTTATGATGGACTCATATTCTTACTTCATCACCTCTTTCCATCTTGGATGTTGTGGTGCTTCCTCATATGATGTTGGTTTAGGTGTTAATTTAGTTGTAAAGATGTAGTCCTTAGAATACATGGGAACATTCTTTAATCGTTGAACTTTCTAATGGAAGTTGGAACAACACCATCAAGGACTTTTCGTCCTTGGTAAACTTTGATCAGTGCTTCAACTTCTTAGCTTGACTCCTTAGCTTCATTTTTTGCACCATCCTCATGGAAGTCTAACAATGTTCTATCTTCAACAATTTGGTTGGACCTTTCATCTTCACTAGTTGTATTATTCTCATTGTTGGGAACTTTCCCTCCATTGACAATATGACTTAGATGTTGTGCTTCTTTCACAATAGGTTCTCCTATATGTGATTATAAATACAATGGAATTTTTTTCTATGCACATTCTCTCCTTTGCTTTTGTTGTAAAAATTCAACTTTCATGACATTTTCATTGAAAACAACATCCTTTGAAATAATCATCTTCCATGTCTCTAGATTGTAACAATGGTATGCTTTTGAAGCCTCATCGTAACTTGTGAAAATACATCTTATAAATTTTGATCCCATCTCCCCTTCTTGCTTCTTTCCATATGGACATAAATTAAGTAGCCAAATACTTTAAGATGTTTTAGATTTGGTAAAACTCTTGTGTAAACATGTTTTAGAGAAAGCCCATTGTTTGACCTACTTGGATTTCTATATGTCAAATATGTTATAATGTTCATAGTTTTTGTCCACAAATAGTCTAACACCCCACTATTAATTGCCATGGTTCGTGCCCTATCCAAGATTATGTGGTTTTTCCTCTTTGCTAACCCATTATGGTGAAGCGTGTGAGTTGTGGTGAGTTGTTTCTTGATTCCATGATTCTCACAAAATGTCTTGAATTTGTTTGATAAAAACTCCCTTCCACGATCACTCCTAAGTACTTTGATTTTCTTTTCTTCTGCATTCTTCACCATTTGTTTAAAAATCTTGAATTCAGTAAATGCCCCACTTTTCGCTTATAGAAAAAATATCCAAGTCTTTTTCGAAAAATCATCAGTGAAAGTTACAAAAATTTTGGATCCTCCAAATGATGTGTGAGTGAATGGACCACACAAATCAGAATGAATCAACTCATTCCTTGTTGTAACTCTACTAACATTTGCCTTAGGCACATACTCTTTGTGTTGTCTCCCCAATATGCATTCATCACAAAATTGTGAAATGGTAGGGATGTAAGGCAATTTTCCCCCTCAAGTGGCTAATTAGTGAAATTGCATGTAGCACTTGGTAATTAATGTGTCCAAGACACTTGTGCCAAAAAGTTGTTTCCATGTTCTCTTTTGTGATGAATATTTGAGGTATAATACTCTATTGGTTGCTTAAGGCTAGTTTGTACAACCCATTAAACTTGTCACCCTCTCCCTCTACAATCAACTTAGATGGCAAACTCATGACTATCCAACACTTTTGTGATCCAAAGATTACCACGCATCTTTTGTTGATGATGGCTCCCATAGATAGCAAATTTTTGTTGATGCCCAATACATACAATACATCATTCACTTTCTTGGTTTCTCCATTATGAGTCACTAATTTTTTTCCTTTCCCTTACACAACATGCATGTGACTTGCTATAGATCAAATGTTGGGGATGTCCTTAATCTCTTCGATGTTGTGGAGCTTGTTGCAATCTTTAGTTACATGTTTAAATGCACCTAAGTCAAAATACCAAACAATATTAGAATTGTTGAAGTCCATAGTCATGACTGTTACATTAAACATTTTTTATTGTTTCCCATCATTTGTTCCCACATATTTCTCCTCTTCTTTATCCTCATGAACAACATTGGCTTGAAATTGTTGTTTTACAACTTTGGTTTTTTTGGTTGAGGACATTTTCATGCTTAATGTCCCCATTCCCCATAGTTGTTGCATTTCCCGTTATGTCTTTGTGGCTATTGTTCATGATTGTGAATTCATTGTTCTCCATTACTGTTGTCACATCTTCCCCCAAATTGATTGTTCTTGGTCAAATTGTTGTAATGTTTGCTAATGTGAAGGAGAAGTGTTTCACTATCCTTCTATTTGCCAAACTTGGCTTCCTTTCATTGCTCTTCCAAAAGTAATTTGTCGAAAAACCTCTCAAATGTGGGCAGTCGGTCTTGACCAATCACCAATTGAACAAAACTCTCATAATTAACATGCAAAACATTCAATGCAATGTGCACGATCATGTTATCCTAGATAGACTCCCCTGCATAAATCAATTGAACTATCAATTCTTTGATGGATTTGATGAAGTCTATGATTGGAGATCCTTCTTCCATTTGCATGGAGTGGTGTTTATTGGTCAAGTATAATGTCTTAAGAACATTTTGATTCCCAAATAGCTTTTGGAGTGTCCTCCAAGAAACATTCAATTCTTCCACATCTGTTATGAATGGAATAATTTCATCCTTGACAATCATCATCATCATCATCAATGCCTTATTCTTCTTATCATGATGGATTTCCCTATTCAAGTTCACAACTTCAGTAGAAATCACATGTACACTTTCAAATGTTACACCTTTTCCCCTTCAATTAGATGTCTATGTTGTAGCTAAAGTAGACCCCCCTTCAAATGCATTAATGACAATTATAATCAACAAACCAATGACCAACTCCCACAATCTTTCCTTCATTAAGATCATCTTCATTTTCGCCGTCCAAACCCTATAGTTTGTAGCTCCCGCAAGCTTGTTTATTTCAGACATGGTGAAGTTCATGTCTCCATTCACCTTGCAAATTTCTTCTTTTGTCATGGTCCTCTTTTGGACTTGACACTCCCTTCACCAACAACTATCACGGTCCTTTCTGGGACTTAATTTCTTTTTCTTTTTTTTTAACCAACGGCTCAACTACTAGAAAAATATGTGTTGTGATTGGTGTCCTTTAATACTCAAACTACTTATCACAAATGAAAACTTTCTATCATTCAAACTACTGATCACCTATGAAACTTTTTCTCTTTTTATTGCTTTGATACCATGAAAAAAGAAATTGAGATTATATGAGATAAACTCTCTTGAGTTGATTAAAAAGATAAATCATAAGTACTTATATACACTAAGTCAAAAAAATGGCATCACTAAAGAAATCTAATTTGTATAACAACTAACTCATGTCATCGCTCTAATTTACCATAATTAACTTCCGCCACCGTTGTTTTAATTAATACAAATCATCGTCATTACTTTGTTGATTTTTCTTGATTTTTCTGGATCACTGCAATTACTTACTTACCACAACTAGCGTTCCTAATTTTGTAACTTGCTAATTTATCTATGAAGAGCACTATAATCATAATGGGAAACTATTTTGCATGCAACCACTTACTAATTTGAGAGCTTGGTGGTTAGGTGTGCTACAATTAATTAATTAATTATTCTACACAAATGTCCTAGTCTTTTAACTCTGGGCACTGGTAGACACCTTCCAAGACCTATCGACCTAACACCTACCAGAGAAGAATGTAATAAATATGATATTATTGTTGTTATTAGAATAAACCCCTTTTATAATCACGCCCTTGTTGACCACCTTTTTCTTTTTTGTGATACTAATAAATTATGATTTAAATGTGTATGGTCACATTCCATATAAACATTTACAAGATTGTGACTATAGGCCAAAAAAAACCTCACAAGGTTATGATTTCTGCTTGTTTTATTGTGACAATCTCCATTGAGTTTGAGCTCCTTAACTATTAGCTTGTGTATTTTGTAAACTAAATTGTTTTAATTAATTTTTTTTGCTTTCTTGGCAAGCTCAACTATAAAGTTTGTTTGCACTAAAAATTTGTTATTTCTTTTTCTCTTCAACTAGATTCAGTGTTGTTAATCTGCACAACTTGAACACAAAATAACACTAACATTGCCAAAGGGAACTACAATTTACAAACCCTTAATATTTGTCCTAGATTTTTTCAACTAATAGTCACATTTACTAAGAAAGCCTTGCAAAGAAAGTGTGCTGCTAAAGAGTGTGATAGGGATTATAAAAAATGGTGTTTCTTACTAAAACAAATGATTATCAAAAAAATGTGTGACACAAACAAGAATGTGACTAAAATGGGTGTGATTATAAAGGGAGGTTTACTATAGTAGTGTACCACCCATTTGCAGTAGCAGTTTTGGTTTTATGGGCAGGGTTGGAGAAACATGGGTTCAAGACATACTTTTGCAGGGTCACATACTGAGCATTGCTGGAGATGCTCTACGTAGCAAATAATGTGCTGAAAATTCTGTATTCAAATGATGAGAGATGGGATGTTTGTGATGACAAGAGTTGCTACTTTCAGGTGGCTTCATCTGTCTGCCTTGCCATGAACATGGAGTTGGCATACTGTATTGCTACTGCAACATGGGCAGAGTGGGTCAAACAGCAAATCAACACCAAAAGAACCCATGTGTTTTTTCGGAATTATGAACCCCATTCATGGGGTGATCTGGATGACTGGGAGGAACCCCAGAAGCACAAAAATGAAAGCCCGATTCATGCAGCTCCAAATTTCAATGAATTGCATCTCGAGCTATTGTCATCACAAGCAGAAGTTCTTGAGCAACTCTGGGGGGTGTTGCAACTAAAAGCATCACTCCTTGACATCACAAGGCTATCTGCCTATCAACAGGATGCACACATCTTCAATTATTCCACTTTCCATGCCATGGGGTTGCAGCCATTGGTGCCTCCCTGGAGTTCCTGACACTTGGAATGAGCTTGTATATTCTTTTCTACTCTTGAGGGATTGGTTGAAACACATGTCTCGTTTGTGCTAGTTAGTTACACAAATCAGGCTGGTCTTGCCCGACAAAATCCCTGTTCATACTTTTGCTTTTTGCACTTTGATCTCTAGTTCATTCAAGATGCTTAAAATACTAGGGTGAGGGTGATCAACAAGCATCTTAACATGATGAGCAAGTGAGTACTACAGAGAGACTGAAAAGCCCAGATCCGAGAAGCAAAGATCATGTAGTAGTAATTTTGCTATCAGCAAGCAGTATATGAGATGCTCCTCCTGTTTCTGATTCAGGTGTTTAAATGATCCCATCTACAAGCTTCTTCTGTTCACTGCCCTTGGTGAACACACCCGCGTGGTGTTGCAAAGATCCCCTAGAGGCAAGAGAAATAGAGAAGACAAGCTTTGTAGCTGGCTGGAACAACAAACCACATTGCAAATCCAGGAAGCATCTGCTAAGGTATTCTACAGTTCTGGTATGATAAAAGATCAGTATCTAGCTCAAGATTTTCATTTGAATCTTCTGTGCTCTTCTATGTCCTGCACGCATCTGCAGCAGCTGGAAGTACTGTTGCATTTGCTGGTAGTGCAGCAGTTGTGTCAAATCTTAGCCATAGTAACGTGGGATGGCATCCTGGATCGACTGGATTTGTTGGGTGCCAATGCCCAATGACATCTGCAGCACGGCACTGGGGATTTGCGTCTCGAACATCTGGTTGGCAGTGAAGGGGATACCAGGATTCTGCGATGTGAGTGTGTTGAAGGAGACAGCGGGTCCGTCACCGACATTGATCTGGAAGTGCAACAAGCCTTTGGGAAATAGGAAAAGATCACCAGCTTGCAGTGTCTGAGAGTACAATACATTGTCGAAGGAGACGAAACCCGTGAAGATGGTGCCATTGACCACGAAGATGGTCTCAGACGCCAGTGGGTGCGTATGCAACGGGATAACCCCACCAACACCAAAGTCCAAGCGCACATGTGAGATGCCTTGCGTGTTGACGGCTGGGTATTCTGCTACAGTCGCAAAGGTGGCAATGGCACCTGTGTTGGTCACTGTGTAATTCGCTGTTTGTGCCACAACAACCAACAACAACAACAACAACAACAACACAGATGATCATGCTTGTGAAAGAAAGATTGTTGTCACTGCAAATTGCAATCATCAAGGATCAGAAAACTCAAGCAAAATCTCGATGCTCTTGCTCAGAGCAGGAGCTGAAATTTTTTTCTTCACCTCTCTGGATCTAGCTATCTATCTTATCAGGATCTTCTGGATCTTCACAGGGGGTTCTGAATGATTGATTTCTTCCAGGGTGAAGATTGTCAAACCAGCTTCACGGAATGTAGTGAACACAAAGTCTTGAGAAGTGACAAGAGACCGAGCTTTGCAAGGGAAGCCATTCATCAAAGGTGCCAAACCAGAAGAGGTATCTGCCACACAGAAGTCCTGTAACATATCTGGATCACCAGCAGAAGCAGCCTGGATGAGCAGCAGCAATGTCAGAGCTGCTGCTGTTGCTGCTGCAGTAGCTGTAGACTGGAATGTGGCCACACTAATCATCATCATCATACTTGCTGCAAGAAAATATGAAATAAATCACAATCCTGTTTGCTTACAAAAATCACAAGTCTATACTCATGTGTGCATGTCTATTGTAGAATAATTTTGCCCCTGTGATCGATAGCTTGGGAGAAGAGAAACATCAACATATATACATAATATATGTTGTGTGATGTTCAGGGTTAAGGTACCTTTTGTAGTGGGTGGGTGCTATGAGGACAAACATGATGCATTGGAGTACTACATGCATTCTACATGCATTGATTGAAAGCTGTGCAGTGTACTTACCTCCTTGTCCGAGATCTCAGGTACCTACTCTTTTGCCACAATACTTATGCAAAATGAAAGCTCTCAAAGATTGATCAATTGTTTCTTATGAGCTTCTTCGTGTTGTTGTTGTTGGAGCAATGTATGCAGGGTTTAGCAGCAATGTAAACTTTCTTCTTCTTCTTCTTTTGCTTCTTCAAATGAGAAAAGTTTTGTTGTTTATTGTGAACCAGCTTCTTCCGAGCTTTTCAAATGAAGTCAATCAATGAATACAGGCTGAAAAAGGCTCAAGTGTAGAAAGCTGCTGAACAGAGGAGTTGGACATTTGGTAGGTGAAGTCCTAGTACCACAGAAAGTTAGTTTTAGTGGTGCTTGCTGGTAGGAAGGTGCAATGACTGGCTGTTTATTTGCACAAATCAAGGACTGTGGCCTGAGGGTAGATTCATACTATCTTGGGAACGTTACGATGGTCAAAAAACATCTGTGGGATCATTGCATGTCAATTGCCTTGCAATGATTGCAGATCTCTACACGCCGCCTTCACGAAATGCTGCTAGAGCTTGTGGTCATGAACACCTGCCAGAGAACAGCATTGAAAACTGGGAGGTGGTTTTGTGGTACAAGATGTTGATTACCTACCCATGCAAGTATGTGATGTTGTTGCTGAATAAGTGCATATTGAATCTAAGAGCATCTCCAGCAGTGCTCAGTATGTGACGCTGCAAATTAAAATTAGAGAAGGAATGTCAACACATGCCGGTTTGGCTCAGCAAAATAGTTTTGGCCCAGCATTTTTGCACAGTTTGGTGAGTCTGGTAAAAGGCAAGGCAAAGCCTAACACCTGCCAGAGAAGAGTGTAATAAATATGATGTGACTACGGCTCCGTATATTGATTGATTCACCAATCATGATGGTAGGTCCAGGTGGTTTGCTATTAGTCATCTGCCACCTATTGGCAGTACCAGTTCTAGTTTTATGGGTGGGGTTGGAAAAAAGTAAACATCTAAACTTGGATTGGAGTTGCTCTAAGGTAGAAAGCTAGTAGATAGTTGGGTGTGCAAATGTTGCATCATCCCTTCATGCCGCATATCTCTTTTTTCTTCTTCCTCATCACTGTGGTGTGATATCTTCTTTGAAAAACAATTGTAGATATGAATGTGTAAGTAATCCCCCAAGAACAATACTGTGTGCATGTGTGTCTATCATCTCTTGTTCATGGTAAGCAAGACAACTGACTCAACCACGAGTGCTTGAGTGAAACATTCAAAGCTCCAATTCGACATCAAGGATCATCACAATCATGTGTACAAATCAAGATGTGACTTACAAACAAAATCAAAGCAATCTATATAAATTAATGTGAACCCGATGCATAATGCACCCGTCGAGCTCCGACCTTGCCATTTACATGAAAAAGGTATCTTAAGGCAAAAGAAGAATTATGGAAACTCAAATATGTCCGTCCGTC
>Ga0209208_10010684_pt1 | contig 11872 bp, 14 predicted proteins | sample S1TSphfallax_3_FD_187694 | JGI IMG/M metagenome (GOLD analysis project Ga0209208, IMG submission 187694) | Host-associated microbial communities from peat moss isolated from Minnesota, USA - S1T2_Fd - Sphagnum fallax MG (SPAdes) (version 2) | ecosystem: Host-associated > Plants > Peat moss >...
TTGCTTTGCTCGTGGGTGAATACTTGTTTGAAGCTTTTCACTGGGGAATAGAAGTAATGAGAGAGAGAGAGAGAGTAACAATAACACTAACCTCGATGGCTTTGCTGGGGGCGACGCGAATGACATTGATGGCGTTGCCACGGAAAAGCCTAGGCCATCCTTCGTTGGTGATGATCTGGTGAAAGATTCAGGGAACGAATGGCCATGGCTGCCAACCATCAAATGAGTGCGGATGGTCTCCAATGGTGCCACTGCAGTTCTTGAGAAAGCTCCAGCTATGGCTCCGCTCAGTAACCTTCTGCCGTTAGGCCCTAGTTTCAGCTTGAAGCCCGATTTTCTTCTTCTTTCTTGTACCACTCTGCGTATTTTGGGCCGTATTTTTAAAAAATAACAAAAAATGTATAATACGCGTATGTTTGAATCGAGTTGAGCGTATGTCACAACTAGGCCTTCCCCCATATAGTATTCTCTGCGTTGCTCCGCCGCACCCACATCCGAATGACTTTTAGTCCTAGGACTCTTAAGGAGGAGTCTCGAAACTGTCCCAAATTGGACTCCCGGGACTTTGGGAGCTCATAACTCTCGGCTCAGACCTTTGATTGGGATGAGGTCTAAAGCCAACTTGTAGCTCTCCTCAACCCCCACTTTTGGAGTGCATGTTGTTTAAGTCAATGCATCGCTCCATAAGTTTTATGTGGTAGTGGCAACAACATGTGCTCCATTTTTTTTTGTGCCTCACAAACCACGATTTGAAGTCAAAGAAGGTCGTGAATTGGATTCATGTATTGGGATGTTTATCCTTGAATGCAATGAAGAACTCCAATCGTAATGTAGTGGATTTGAAGATTGAATTGCATATGAGCACTTTTAAATCAATTGACAAATTGTCAACTACATTCATGAATCTTTATTTATTAACTATAAATAAATACTAAGTATTCATTAGTAATGTATTTTGCATTAGAATGCATCATATAAAGCATGAAAAAAAGATTAATGAATTACTAACTTGAGACACTTGCATTAAGTCTAGGTGGGATGTTCCATAGTTTGTTTTACCCCCCATTTTTTTTTGCAAACCTTCTTTCAGTTAAGAGATATGGTAGTCTTCGTGATCCACCATTCTAGCACAAGAGTTTTTACCTTTAGTGACATTACATCTAACCATTGTCTTTTGGTTGTCCCAAACCAAAAATCCAAACCACCATTATCTATAAGAAAATGTTGTTTACAATTTAGAACACACCTTCTAAATAACCCAAGGTGTTGGGCAACCTTTCTGCCATTTGTCCAGGGAGATGCTACCAAAGTGCCTAAAAGCTCTTTGGTAGTAGCATGTTTGGTTGTATGTCCCCCTGCTAGGTGTGCAAAAACACTATCCTTGATACTTTCAATAATTAGTTGATTATTTATTGAATCTTGTAGGTTGGAAAAACATTTCGGCATGAATGGTTTCATCACATCATGGACAAACATCTTTTCAACCACCTTTTGTTGAGATCTCATGTCATAACCTTGTAATGAATTTGCTAGTTGTAAAGCATAACTTTGGGCTTTCATTGAAATAAATTGTGTTTCCCCATTGTTTGTGCGTACGAGGTGACATTCAACACTACTTGTTGAGTATGTTGATTCAGACATTAAAAGCAACACACTCTTGGCATTTCCATCAATATTAGCCAATCGTTCTTGAAACTTTTGCTTATAATTTATATTTCTTTCCTTCCTATGTTCCTCCTCATCTTGAACAACTAATTGTGTTTCCAAAGGTTCCTCTACACCAACCCTAATACAAGGCTTTACCCTCAATGTGCCCTTCTACCCAACCATGCTTAACTAATCCTTTGGTTTGCCATTTCACCTTCATCTACACACCATGGACGACAAATTTGTAAGTATTTAATTGGTATCTAGAGTGATTAGGAATTATTGAACTCTAATGTTCAGCCCAAGACTCCATCTCAAGTGTTTAGCATTGGACAACAAATGATCTTAAAAAGAACATAGTTAAGCGTTGGAAAAACAATTGAAAAGGAGACAAAGGTAGTCATTGGAAAGGATTTTGGGTGCTCAAAAAATGAATATAGGTGTTGAACTAAAGACTATAGCTAAGTATAGGTACTTTTGAGTGCTAAACCAAGGATAGGACTCTTAAATGATGACTTCATCATTTTGTGTGCAAAGTAAATGACTGATGTGGTGAGGAGCTAGCTTGATCTGATTCAAAAGGATTATAAGTGCTTAAAACTAATCTATGAGTGCAAAGTCAAGGACTTAAGTGGTGAAGATTTGACTCATGGTAGTTGAAAAATGATTTAAAGTGGTGAGTTCATCACTCTATGGAAAATGAAGGACTAACATTCAACCCTTTGTGTGGAAATGAAAGGATTCAAGTAGTGAGGAATCAATGTTAGTTGACTGAATAAGACTTTGAGTGGCGAGTTCACCACTATGTCAACATTACTCAAAGGCTATGTGATTGCAAAGGAGTCTAAGTTGTGCCTTTATAACTCTATGTGCATGGTTAATAACTCAATGGTGAGGACAAAAACCTTGAATGCTAAACATTAAACTATTGGTAGCCTAGGACAAAGACCTTGAGTGTTAAACATTAAACTGACCACTAGTAAAACAAGGCCTCATAATGTTCAATTGTGATAGATTACTATGCCAAGGAGTTTAATCAACTGAAATAAGAATTTCAATTGATAGGAGCTTTTAAGATTATAACTTGAAAATATTACATATAATCATACTTACATTTGCATTACCTTCACTGATAATAAGCTCTACTGCTGACACCAAGCACAAAAAACCTCACTGTAAATTGTACACTCATCACCTTCTCATTGGCTTGGTTCCCACCCCTTGGTAGCATCTAGTGAGCACCAACATTTTGTGCATCCTAAAAGACAAATATTTTTTTACATTTTTTGCATTGAGGAAGGAGGGTACTGACTTGGCACCTATTGCTCAAAATTGGGTCACAGCAAAAACCAATCCTCATTTGCAGGCAGCTGTTAAAAACACAATGTGGTTACCCAAAAGCTGCCTAATCCTGAAAAAGAATGCAAAAGAAATCACAAGGGTCAATGCAGAAGCCATTGCAAAGCTTTATGCAAAAGCAATCTCAACACTCAATGCATAAGCAATATTCAAGGCCCAATGTCTCATTAAGGGAATAAACTCAGACAGAACCACCACAGTACAAGCACTATTATCTAAGTCAAATCTTCTGTTCATGCAACAGTTTTGACATGAAAAGAATGGCTTCTTCGGCAGTGTGATTGCAATAAGAGTCTGAAAGTGCAGATGCAATGTCACAGACAAGTGCTCTGGCCTCAGGCTTTGCTGCGAGACAAGCCATCAGAGGTATCCATACTTCAGGGTCTGATTCCACAGCTTTTGCAAATGCAAGGAGCCCCACTCGCAACCTTTCTGGAAAATCATCAAACTGCATCCAACATAAGGTCAGTCCAGATTCAAAGAACTCATAAGTTCAAATCATAAATTGATTCCCTGGACTACTTATAAAACCATCTGAACATAAGGTGGGTAATGCTAGAGCATAAAAAAACTTGCATCTCTTCAAGTGGTGCATGTATATAGATTCACATCAAGCTGCATAAAATTGTTAATCTGCATGATTATTTCATTTTCATCTCTAACGATCCTTTGTACAAAGACAAATGAGCTTTCAAATCCAGCACAATTTGACATCATCCAAAATACATCTTCTATGAAAGATTATGACTGCTGGAAATTATCCGCCAGTAGACACATTATTACCTGAGGAGGTTCAGAGGAGGAACTCTCTGGTTCTCTCCAGTTAGTCTCCTTATTCCTGTCAGGTCCCTGTGAATGAGACCTGTGACCAGCTAACTCAGGTCCCATGGTTGAAAAAGTTGGCCTCTGCGCTGTATCTTTCTCATTGGAGCTCCAGAGCCCAAGCCTAGAGCCCAACAGTCTCACCAACCAAGCACTACTCCAAGTCAATGGGTTTGTAAACACTTTGTCCCCATATGACCCCCAGGAACATGCCCTCCACTTTGAAAATGAGTGATGCACTTCTTCAGGCTGGTTTGTGTGGGTTCTCACATCTGCTTTCACAGTCTTTCCAGACCATTCTGCATAAACAGCATCTTTCTTGATTTCCAATACATCTGCATAGTGATACTGCAGAAGTGCATCAAATGTCATCACAATATCCTTCACAAGCAGGATCCGAACCCTTAATCCTTTTCCAGACAGGATGAAGCTAATTACATCCATGGTTGCAGAAGCAACTGCATGTGTATCAAAGGCGCCCCTAATGCCCCCTGACCTCTGATGGCCTGATCTGTCATCCTTATCCCAAGCTCCATCCTTTGACATTGATCCACTTCCTGGAGCAGATTGCTCTGCTACTGCTACAACCTGCAACAAGAAGTTGCCTCTTAGAACTCCTCTAAAACTTCCCATGTCTGCATGCAAACAACTTTTGGACCGTGGGTGAATTTAGCTTGACAGTTCTGCTATTACCTTCCCAAAAAAGTAATATGATCTGATAAACTTCCCAACAGCAGAATAACCAAGATGCAAACTGTATATTTATTGAAGATTTTGAATAGTTTCAGTGACAGAGTCTGAAAACAACCAGGCGCTCCAGCCGATGCCATCGAATGGAACCATTGTTCCGAATGAGCAATTCTCTCAACGTTTCTCGCATTTGGGGATCAGGATCTGCTAGCAGTCTACCCAAAATGAAAGGGTATGCACTTGACACAACTTTGAAACCAGGATCAAGGGTTGTGGCTGTTCCTTCCAAAGATCCCAACGCTCGTACCACCATGGCATATTCTGGAGATAATTGAAAATTGAATTTATACATCACAGTCCACAGCTGGTTCATTATCCCCTGAGTGACCAACCAATAACCAATCAAGACAGCGATAGTAAAACCCTTGAACAAGAAACATGAAATCCTGTACATACGAAGTGTATGTACTATATATGGCTGCAATTTCAGTGCAGATATACTGACCTGGAAATCTAGCTGTGATTTTGTCTCCTCATCACCAAAGGAAGCTTGAAGTTCATGTGCTATTGGACCCAAATCGGTACCTGGTGGAATGAAATCTAGCATTACAAAGTCTTTGGCAAGTCCCTCTGAATCTCGATTCACAAAATGTATCAACTGTATTCAAACACAAAACCTTGTCATTACATCATCAGTTGCCTAAATTTTCTGCTTGGAAACACAATCTTCCACAGGAAAGCCACAAGATGACATTCATAGAGGATTGTCTGCATGCATCAAACTGTGTTTTGCACAGAAATCAGGGATTATGCATACTGTACGGATGAGACCAGTGCGATACTCCCGGCGGAATTCGCTCATCATCCCAAAGTCAAAATATGCAAGAACTCCATCCCTTGTTACAACAACATTTCCAGGATGAGGATCAGCATGGAAGTAGCCCTCTTCAAGAAGCTGCCTTAGTGATGATAACACTCCCTGAAAGAGCCAAACCACCACATGAAGGTTACTCTGAGATATAATGAGGCAAAATGCTGGAAAGTTACTGAAGTACTGGACAGTGACTTCCTGTAAACAAATGCCATTGTAAAGAGGGGCAGTACCTGGTCAACAAGTTGTTGAATGTCAAGCTTGGCAGCAAGTAAAGCATCTCTGTCAGTGAGTTTAATACCATCAATCCATTCCATTGTCAGGATACCCTTTGTAGTGAACTCCCAGTATATCTTGGGGACCTTCACAACCCCATCTCCAGGATCTCTAGATGGATCTGGGTATGCCTTGGCCCTCTCTGGCTCTACTTGAGTGTGTGTCCTAGGCTCAGCTTGGTTGAAGGCATGTCTGCACTCTGAGAACACACAAGAGTCGTTCATGTCATTTATACAAGCGTGCAACAAAAAAGTGTTGACATCTTGAAGTTGGCATCATTGCATGGTCCTGGTTTCTTGTGAATTGTGAAACTTGAAACATAAGATTAGCCCTTTTCTTTTGAGTGGGTATGATGATTGATTGATGCAAACATGAGCCACTTACTGTTGGGGGTGTGGAGGCCATAGAGACGACCAAAGCGCTCTGCATTTTGACCTTCTTGAAGGTAATCCACCTCCTCAAACATACGCCCCACCTGTACTTGTGTTGTACAACCCACGACAGGTCTGTAAAAGCGAAATTGGGTACTGTAAGCAAAAGCCTGATTTTCCTGTACCTTTGCAGTGCACGAGACATGGAAACCAAAACTAGGCCATCTGAGTCATGCTGGGCTAACAAAGAGCACATGCTAATAACATTTCACATGTTCATATGCACTTGCGTACAAGGGATATAAATTAAGATGCTTAGGTGTGTAGCACTAACCATTTCATCTACAACAGCTATAAGGTCACTACGTGTTCCAGCAAATCGCTGCAGCTGACCTCCAATCAAGCGCAGAAGATGAGCATCAAGTGCTAATTGTTCAGAAACACCTGGCCTCTGGACTTTCACAGCCACATCCTCGCCTGAATGTAGCCGTGCTGTTTACAAAAATCAAACCTTCATTCACACTCAATTACATACATCAACTTTTCAAGCATTGACTAACAGGAGAAAATGTCAAAATCCTGTACAGTTTCAAATTGTCAGCTACATATCAATGCACTTCCCTCAACCCTTCAGCTCACATTCACGTTCCCATACAAAAATGGAGCCTAATGAAGCTTACATTATTAGCTTTGGCAGAAATGTTACCTTTGTACACCTGGCCAAGAGATGCAGCAGCTATCGGTTCATCTGAGATTTCTGCAAACAACTTTCTGGCAGATGAACCGAGCTCCTGCTCTATAAACTTCAATGCATCTGGTGTGGGAAAAGGTGGAATCCGATCCTTGAGCAAAAACAAAATCCACCAACCAAATTTTTTTTATCATGAAGACCTAAAGGTTAAATGGAAACCACCTTTTGAGTGGTTGTGGTGAAATTGCCACTAGGTGTATTCTACCCTTGAGTGTCAACACAACTGCAAAGTCCTAACTGGATCAATAAAATATCTAGATTCCATAACTGCTTCTGAGTCATTCAGGGAGAAATTGGGGCAAACACCTTTGACAAGGAGGCCATAAGCCTAAGCTTAAGACAACTGTGTGGATCACAATGTTGACAGCCCAATTTGTTTTACACACTGGCACATCAAGACCCAACCTCCAATGAAGCCAAGAACTCTTTGATCACTAAGCCTGACAAATACAACATGAGTGAGTATACAGAGTGATAGAACATACTTGCAGCTTTGCAAGCTCCTGGCAATATGCATTGGGTAAAATATCAGGGCGTGTACTCAGGGCCTGTGCAAGCTACACCAGGTAACAAAAAGAAACAGTCAAAACCAATGACAATTAGGCTCCTATCCCTGGCACTGAATGACAATCTTTGCAGCTTTTGGATAAGTAAACTCCAGAGTGAAACCATGTTTGCACTTAGGGGACAAGAGTTAATGCTGACCTTGATATAGAAGGGGCCGAGGCGAATGAGACTGTGCCGTAACTACAACCACAGTACCAACAAGAAACAACTCAACACAAACCAGACAAAGAGAGAAGATAAGGAAACGCTCAGATCACAATCCTTCCCAGTCCCTACAAATTATTGCAAGACAGCAAACAGGACAACAGACTACTGATTGTGTAACCAAAGTAAGTAAGTCACCCAAGAGAAGACCCCTTACTTTGGCTGCCCTCTTGTGAACATCTTTCTCAGCCCAATGCAACATGGTCAGCATGACAATTTCTGCAAGAATCAAGATAACTCGGTGTGCCACTAAGAAGGGCTGGTATCGATAATATTTTCTGAATGCCACTGGATCGTAGCTATCCCACTTTGCAAGACTCCAAGCTGCTGAGTGAATGCCATGGATATTGCCGGCAGAAAACCTGAGGCAGATGAAAGAAGAAGCTAACATCAGGTATTTTGTCAGCTCCAATCACTTCATTAGTTTCCTTTGTGAAGATCTCAAGATCCACAGAGCAGCTTGCAAGATAGAAACATCATTTTAAAGCGCCGGGCAGCTTGACACAAATTTCTCTGCTCACTATAGGTGCAGAACCACTTTCAGTACACACAATGAATTGAACTCAAGTGGTGTAGAGTTGTACAGGTGGAGTTGGCCTCTGGCAATGCCCAAATATTCAAGAAGATAGTTTGTGTCTCCAAACAGTTCACTGCTTCTGACAGGAAGAATACCCTTTGAGATGGATCGAGCCCCACCTGCACCACTACAAATCAGTGTGACAACTATATGCATTTCAGCTAAACCTGAAACAAAGTATCCATGCTCTGTTGCATATAACATACTTGTTGATGCTCCACATTTTCTTGGGCAAAACTGAGGACAGCCAACAACATTCTCTTCTCTCTCTACCCACTTTCTCCTGCTCACCCACATGATTCTAACATGGCAGCATGACACAGGAGGACTGGAATTCTCAACTTACAAGTGATGGCACCACCACCAAACGTGTGTGCCCGGATCTTGTGCCTCAACAAAGGATGGAGGAAGATCCTCATCGCCAGACACCTCAAAGGGAGAGCTACTCCTTTCCCTTCTGCAAAGAAACTAAAAACAGTAGAGATTCAATTCCAAAAGTCTGCAAAATCAAAACCCTGATCCCAAAAGCTCTGGCCTTTGATAAATTATCCTTAAATTCACAATTTTGCATCAACATGTCCCTAATGCATCCAACAAGCTCCAGACTGGCCCTAGTTCATGAGAGCATTGGATAAAAAAGACATCTCCAGAAGTGAATTGAATGTGCATGCAACAGACTAAGTCAACGAGAGAAAGGGATTAAGCAAAAGTACGCAAGGAAGAAAAGAAGAAAATAGACAATCAGAGGCGAGGGGCAAAACCACTACCAGTGTCAATAACTGGGATTCTGGAGGCAAGAGAAGCATTTCTCCACCACCATAACCTTCCCAACTGCATTTGCAAACAAACTGCACCCAATCTTCAAACCCTAAAAACTGCATCAAAGCTTCGACCTTCCTCACCTGCACCAAAATTTCGAATTTGCATTTGAGCTTCCCGGCACCACCACATAATCTTTTAAGCTTCAAAATCTCTCATTTACCTGGGCAAGAAATTATGATATTCGTAGGTTTGCGATACAACCCAACCAAAAAACCTTTCAAAAAACGAACCACACAAATTTATGGAAGTTTTCGTAACACCAACAAAAACTCTCAATTGAAAAATCACCCAATTGCTCCTAACTGTAGACCAGCTAAGTAAACGGCAAAAGCCCAATGACTTGGTCATTAAAATATAGGTGGTGTGTGTGTGTGTTCTCTCTGTAAATAGCAAAGGAGGCAAAAATATACAGATTTGGAAGGTGCAGGTGTCAGCCTGTGAGGCCATTCCCGGTGCCCTAGCATAAAATGATTGCCAAGTTTTGATGGCAGGTGCTTACAACAGGGGTCTGCCCTGGTCAAAAATCTCCCCCAAAAAAAATGGTGAAATGAATGGGGCAAAGGTGAAAAACAATTTCCCTTAGGAAATCCATGGGGTAACTTCGCATACAGCTAGCAATGTATCAAACATTTGCTTATCATTGTATGATCATGCTTGGATTTTATTGTTATCTAAGGTGCTACAGCGAAATCATGGAGCATACAATGCCCCATGTCATGAGCATGATGCACTTTGAAATGTGGTTACGGTTTGTATTTTTTGGGTTTTTTTTTTCATTTATTTTCTTTGCAAGCTGATTATATTGTTGTAAATTATTTTCATTTTTTAGGATATGGGTAATTATTTTTTTGCAAACTAAGTGTTTTATTGTGATGTCTATTGCAATTTTTGGTTGGGTGGGTGTTTATGTAGTTTCTTAGGTGCTAAAAAGTTAAGAAACAAGGAAATAACTTGAGGAGTTGGTGTTTTTTAGAGAGGAGGGTTAAGAAAAAAAAACTCTTGAGCACCCTTTTTTTTGCAAGATACCCCACAACTGCCTAGAGTTTAAGATCCCTTTCATTCTTTCTCTCCTTGTGCCATTCTTAAAGCATCTCCAGCAGTTCACTGGAAAATGGCTTGCACACCATGTTTTCAAATCCAAATTTTGTGTTAAAAAGTTATTCCCTCCCCACCCATAAACTGCAAATATTAAACATTATACACTGTGATATCACAAGTGTACCTGCACCCACTTTCACATCACTGTAATGTATTGTTTCATCCAAAATTGGCGTGTAGGCCAGTTTCCAGTGGACTGATGGAGATGCTCTTATTCTCAACAATAATTTCAAGTAGGAGGTTGGAGTAGTTACTCTTGAAAGTCAAACAACGACAAACATGTGAAAGTGAGTGATGTTGATGGTAGGATATTGGCATATTCATTGTTTTTTTTTAAAAATAATTTCATCATTAAACATGTAAGATCATCCATCATTTTAAAGGTATTAACCAAATAAGCAATTAAAATTTTAAAGAAGTGTAACTTGAGTGTAAGATATTGCATTTTTTTTTCCCTTGAAAATTAGTGAATTGAACAGCAAATTAAAAATCATTTGTTTGTCATTGTGAAATTTCCATGAGCTTTAAATAAGCATTTGGGTAATTTATGATGTGCACATGACAACCAAACGCAAGTTCAAGTTCACATTGTGCATATGGTAGCTAACAAAATTCAACTTCATATTGTGCGCATGGCAGCCAATTTGAATTTGGGTTTACATCCATGATGAAAAAGATTGAAAAAAGGTAATTATTCAATGTATTGCAAGTAAATATCAATTTTGTTATGTTTGAATGCATTTACATGTTTACTAATAGGAAATATGAACTTCCTTGATCAATTTTTCACAACTTGAGTCAATTCATGATATTGGAACTAATAGCCAAGTAAAAAAATAGTAGTAAGTTGTGTGACTTTTTACAACAATCAAATCAAAGAAAAATTTGTGATAACAAAATTTATTATAAGATTTTATTTGTTCTTCACTTACATATTATATGTACTTTGTGAACTTAGTTATTTGTTACATGTTCACAAATGCATTGATAATTTTGAGAGTTTGTTATTTCCTTATATTTATTTATTTTTTCAAAATTTTATTGTATCAATGTAACTGGATCTATGTATTACAATTGATACACTACAATCCATTGTACATTAATGTGTAAAAGCTTCTTATGTTCAATTACGTGGCATATATTTTGATTATTTTCATTATGTGAACTTATTTTGAATCTCTTCTACTTTAAACTGGTACATTTGCAAAGCTTACAAAACATGTTTTTAACACTTTGTTATTGTGAGTTTAATGTGTATTACTTGTAAATATTTTCTTTAGTTTCTTAGCCCTTTATTCAATTTCAAAAAATGATTTTTAGGAATAGTGAAGCTAGTAATGTTGTACCCTAGAATGTGAAATTATAATGAAATTAATTTAAACAAACAAATTCAAAAAAAAAATGAAAATAACTTTGACATGTGAATAAGCACTCATAGACCAACATCATGTTTTCATAAAAATTTGTGGATTTGGAGGAAATGAAAACATAACAATATTATACAAAGACTATAGTTGTGGTGCATTCAAAAAACATTTGATCATTTAATACCAATTCATGAATCAACCATCCATTATTTATAACATTTGATACTAAATTTTATTAGGATTAGAGGAGAGATTGTGTGGTATCAGAACAATCACAAGCACATAGAACACACAAGTATGTGAACAATGCTTGGAGTGAGATATCCAACTCTCCTCCAACCTTGCTCTTTATTCCCTTCCCTGTACCACCACATTGACAAAGCATATGGGATAAATATTTCTCTCCCTCCTTATTCTAACATGTTGGTGGTACTAACATATCTCAAATCT